>F241_Great_Cormorant__coassemble_527_pt1 | contig 42224 bp, 37 predicted proteins | sample F241_Great_Cormorant__metabat2_high_PE_004 | metagenome-assembled genome bin F241_Great_Cormorant
GTACGTGGATGCAATGAGAAAGAAAGATGTAGTCTTCGGCATTGGACCAGCCGGTACTGGTAAGACATACGTGGCTATAGCTATGGCAGTAACTGCTTTGAAAAATAAGGAAGTAGAAAAGATTATTTTAAGCAGACCGGCGGTGGAAGCAGGAGAAAGCTTGGGATTCTTGCCAGGAGATATGCAAGATAAGGTTGACCCTTATCTAAGGCCGCTTTACGATGCTCTTTATGATGTTTTAGGTCGAGATAATGCTTTAAGATTAAAGGAAAAGGAAACTATCGAAGTAGTTCCTCTAGCATATATGAGGGGTAGAACCTTAGATAACTCGTTTATTATATTGGATGAGGCTCAAAATACTACTAGGGAACAGATGAAAATGTTTCTAACGAGGATGGGTTTTGGTTCCAAGATAGTTGTGACAGGCGATACGACGCAAATAGATCTTCCAAGAGGCAAAAAAAGCGGTTTGATAGAGGCTGAGAAAATTTTAAAGAATGTCAATGGCATTGAGTTTTGTTATTTAAGAGATGTGGACGTAGTTAGACATCAGATGGTAAAGAAAATCATAAGCGCATATGACAGGTATTACAGAAAATACCCGGAAGATCAAGGGCAGTAGAGATAGCTGAATATGATAATTAAGGTTTTATGTAGCTAGAAGTAGGTGAAACAATGTATATTTTTTTTGAAGACGAAGAATCCATAAAGGTGGGAATAATAGAAAACATGGTAAAAGGGGCGGAACAGGCCTTGATTGCCGAAGGTGTGGATCCTAAGCGAGCGGAAATCAGTGTTAGCTTTGTTGATGGGACTAGGATTCGAGAACTAAATAAAGCGTATAGAAATGTAGATAAGGTTACAGATGTACTTTCATTTCCTCAATATGAGTCGGTTGCAGACATGGGGAATGTAGGTGAGCTTTGCCTTGGAGATGTGGTTATTTGCACTGATAGAGCAGTGGAACAGGCTGAGGAGTTTGGACACAGCATCGACAGGGAGCTGGTTTATCTATTTGTTCACAGTATTTTCCATTTGCTGGGATATGATCACATGGAAGATGATGAGAAGAAGGTAATGCGAGAAAAAGAAGAATCTATTATGGAATTCTTAGGCATTGAAAGATAATTTGGATTGTAAACAGGAGGATGTTATGGAAGGTAAGGAAATAACTGCTACTAGCCAGGGCAGCAGTATTTCAGATCAGCAGCTATTTGAAATGGCAAAGGACGCGTTAGTAAATTCTTATGCGCCTTTTTCGAAATTCAAGGTTGGTGCTGCTCTTTTAGGCAATAATGGTAAGGTGTATACAGGTGTTAATGTAGAAAATTCCTCTTTTGGTGCTACTATTTGCGCTGAGAGGACGGCTTGTGTCAAGGCTGTTTCGGAAGGTTGTAAGGAATTTACGAAAATTGCCATTGCTACTGAAGAAGGCGAGGCTTTTCCTTGTGGAATTTGTAGGCAGTTTCTATACGAGTTTGCACCTGATATAGATGTTATTACAGGCATAGACAAGGATAATTTAAAAAAATATAAACTTAGGGAGATGCTAATTGAAGGCTTTGCTCTAAAAGGAGATGAAAAATAGATGAAATCAGGATTCGTGGGGATTATAGGTAGGCCTAATGTTGGTAAATCAACATTACTTAACACCATATTGGGTGAGAAAATTGCCATTACTACCAATAAGCCGCAAACTACTAGAAATACCATAAGAGGAATATATACTTCTGCAGATGAGGATTTGCAGCTAGTATTTATAGATACGCCGGGGATTCACAAGGGGAAGACTAAATTAGGCAAAGCAATTACTGATATGGCAATAAATACTTTTAAAGAAGTAGATGTGATTTTATTTCTTGTGGACGGTCCTATAGATAAAGGCCCAGGAGATAAGTACATTTGCAATATGATTAAGGACCTTGATACTAAAAAGGTGCTTTTGATTAATAAGTTCGAAACTATGGATCCATTGGAATTTAAGGCAATTTATAATTCTTATGCTGATCTTCAGGTGTTTGACCACATTATGGGTATTTCAGCTCTTGAGGCAATTAATATTGATAAGCTTATTGACAAGCTTGGAAGCTTTGTTGAGGAGGGACCTATGTTCTTCCCTCCAGATATGGTTACTGATCATCCTGAAAGGTTTATTGTCAGCGAAATAATAAGGGAGAAGGTTCTAGATTATTTGGAGCAGGAAGTACCTCATGGAGTGGCGGTGGAAATCGAGCAGTTTAAAGAAGAGGAAAACTTAACTAGAATCGGTGCTGTCATATACTGTGAAAGAAAGTCTCACAAAGGGATTATTATTGGAAAACAAGGAAGGAAGCTGAAAGGCATCGGAAAAAGTGCTAGGCTTGAAATTGAAGGTCTGCTGGGAACCAAGGTGTTTCTTGAACTTTGGGTTAAGGTGAAGGAAAACTGGAGGGACTCAGATATTGCTTTAACTAATTTCGGATATAAGGAATAAGGTGGAATTTATTCATGCAGGTTAATTGCCAGGGTTTAGTTTTAAAACATGTAAAAACAGGTGGAGATAGTCTTTTAAAGATATTTACCAAAGAGCTGGGCAAAATTACTGTGGCGGTATCTTTGAAGGAGGTTTCTAGCACAAAAAAAGCGAAACTTCCTGTTAAACCCTTTACGGTTTCCAATTATAATTTATATAGGGGCAGAAGTGGTTATCGTTACAATAGCGGAGATGTTGTACGCAGCTTCTTTTCTATCGGTGAGGATTTTGAAAGGTTTGCCTATGGTTCTCTAGCTCTTGAATTGGTAGACGCAGTGTTGGAGGAGGATCAGGAAGAAGGGCGAATATATGCTTTGTTGGTGGAATTTCTTAAATGGATGGAAAATCCTAAAGTGGATGGAGCCACCTTGGTCATTGCTTTTGAAATCAAGCTTCTTAAGCTCTTAGGCCTCAGGCCTATAACTCATGTTTGCACTCATTGTGGTAAGGTACCTGAAAGCAGTTTGTTTTCGGTAGACGACGGAGGCGCCTTGTGCAAGGACTGTTACAAGAATGCGAAAATTAAAGAGGGTCAATTTTCGTCTCCTCCATTGATTTATAGCTGTAAATTTGATATCATGAGCACTATAGATTACTTTGACAAAAGGCCTTTTAAAGATTTTGAGAAAGTTAAGTTAAGGCCGGCTGTCTCGATGAACATGATGGAAATAATCGAAAATTATTTAAAAATACACCTTCAAATCGGTGAACTTAAAAGCAATAAATTATTAGGCGATATTTAAGGAGGTACACAATGGAAATTACATTAGAAAAGATCGAATTAGTAAAGGACAGAACAGGTGTGACATACAAGGAAGCAAAAGATGCTTTAGAGTCAACTGATGGAAATGTAGTGGATGCTATAATTGCTTTAGAGGAAAAAGTTGATGGACAGACAACGTCAAAGACTATGAAGAGAAAGGATGCTTTGATTGAAAATCTAAAGGAATTGGCTCGTAAAGGTAATGTTTCTAAGGTGGTTATTACTAAAGATGGTCAGCAGCTTCTAAATATCCCTTTGACTGTTGGCGTCCTAGGAACGATTATCGCTCCATGGGGTGTTATTGCTGGAACAGTGGCAGCTTTTGGCTTTAACTGTAAAATACACTTCATTACCGATGATGGAAAGACTATTGATGTTACTGAAAAAGCAGGGGAGCTATACGACGAAGCAGTTGTTAAAGGAAATGAACTTTACAAGGACTTTAAAGAAAATGCACCTGCAATGATGGATAATGTAAATGATGCTCTTTCTAAGGCAAAGGACATGGCCTATGAGGCTAAAGACAAGGCTGTAGCTGCAAAAGAGAAGTTCGTGAAAAAGACTGAAGAAAATATAGATATTAGCTTTGAGAATTCATGTGAAGAGGAGTCAGCTCCTAGAGATGGTTACGCTGAAGAATTACATGTTGAAGCTGAGAGCGCTGTATCTGAAGATGAAAAGGGAACATCAAACTAGGAGTCAGGTTTTTAAGACTAAAGAAAATCGTGATGAATAGTTCATTGAAAGATGTTTTTATAAATATAAATATGGAAAAGAGAGGTAAGTTTTAGTTATGAGTGAGAATGTGACCATGGAGAAGGTTGTTGCTCTTGCCAAAAGTAGAGGCTTTGTTTATCCTGGCTCAGAAATATACGGAGGATTGGCAAACACATGGGATTATGGTCCTTTAGGTGTAGAGTTTAAAAACAATGTAAAAAAGGCGTGGTGGAAACGATTTGTGCAGGAGTCTAGATACAATGTAGGTCTTGATGCTGCAATTCTTATGAATCCAAAAACATGGGAAGCGTCTGGTCACGTAGGAGGGTTCTCTGACCCTTTGATAGATTGTAAGGAATGTAAGGCTAGATTTAGAGCTGACAAACTAATTGAAGAGTACATGAAGGAAACTGGTGCTCCTGAAACAGTAGTTGATGGTTGGTCTAAGGAAGAATTAGAAGGTTATGTGGCGGAACATCAGATTAAGTGTCCAGAATGTGGAGGACATAATTATACGGGAATTCGTCAGTTTAACTTGATGTTTAAAACATTTCAAGGAGTTACAGAAGATACTCAGTCACAGATTTATTTACGTCCTGAAACTGCACAAGGCATTTTTGTTAATTTTAAAAATGTGCAGAGAACTAGCAGAAAGAAGATTCCTTTTGGTATATGCCAGATAGGTAAGTCTTTCAGAAACGAAATTACCCCTGGTAACTTCACTTTCAGAACTAGAGAGTTTGAACAGATGGAGCTTGAATTTTTCTGTAAACCTGGAACAGATTTAGAGTGGTTCGATTATTGGAAGAACCAGTGTAGGCAATTCTTAGAGGACTTAGGAATGAATATGGAGTATATTAGAATGAGAGACCATGACAAGGAAGAGCTTTCTCATTATAGTAATGCTACTACTGACTTTGAATATTTATTCCCATTTGGATGGGGTGAACTTTGGGGAATTGCTGATAGAACAGATTTCGATTTAAAACAACACAGCATTCACTCTGGACAGGAAATGAATTATACAGATCCTGAAACCAATGAAAAATATATACCGTACTGTATAGAACCTTCACTAGGTGCAGACAGGGTTGCTCTTGCATTCCTTATTGATGCTTACTGTGAAGAGACTATAATGCAAGGGGATAAAGAAGATGTACGTACCGTACTAAAACTTCATCCGGCACTTGCTCCGTTTAAAGCGGCAGTTCTGCCTCTAGCTAAGAAACTGGCTCCTGTGGCTGAACCTATTTACGATGAGCTATCTAAGTATTTCAATGTTGATTACGATGCGGCTGGCTCAATTGGAAAGCGTTATAGAAGAGAAGACGAAATAGGCACACCGTTTTCAATTTGCGTTGACTTTGATACAGAGGTTGACGGTTGCGTTACCATAAGAGATAGGGACACAATGGAACAAGTTAGAATCAAAGTTTCAGAGGTAAAAGATTATATAGAATCAAAGCTAGTTTTCTAGCGGCGACTGCAACACATTTCCAACCTGAGATTAGGAGGATAATATGACTAAATATGTTTATTCGTTTAACGAAGGTTCAAAGGATATGCGTAGCTTGCTTGGGGGAAAAGGTGCAAACTTAGCGGAAATGACTAAGATTGGACTACCTGTTCCTTTCGGTTTTACCGTTACTACCCAGGCTTGCAACAAATATTACGAAGAGGGTAAGAAAATTGACCCTGCAATCATTGTAGAGATAAGGGAGAAAATGGTTGAGTTGGAAAATGTTACTGGTAAACAGTTTGGAAATGTGGAAAATCCGTTATTGGTATCTGTAAGATCTGGAGCTGCAGTGTCAATGCCTGGCATGATGGACACCATCTTAAACCTAGGGTTAAACGACACTACAGTAGAAGGCATTAGCCGATTAACTGGAAATGAGCGCTTTGCTTATGACAGTTACAGAAGGTTTATCCAAATGTTTGGAAATGTAGTCTGTGAAGTGCCTATGGCTGCATTTGACAAAGCTTTTGAGGCTGTTAAGGAAAAATCCGGTGCCAAGTACGACGTTGATCTTACAAGTGAAAATCTGAAAGAAATTATCTCTTTGTATAAAGTGATCTTTAAAGAGAACACCGGCCAGGAATTTCCGCAAGAACCGGAGCAGCAGCTGATGGATGCCATTCAGGCTGTATTTAGATCATGGAATAACGAGAGAGCGATTTTATACAGACAGCTAAATAAGATACCACATGAGTTTGGAACAGCTGTAAATGTGCAGTCAATGGTCTTTGGAAACATGGGTGACACTTCAGGAACTGGAGTTGCCTTCACTCGTAGTCCAGTAGATGGAGAAAAGAAGATCTTTGGAGAGTTTTTAGTAAACGCACAGGGAGAAGACGTGGTGGCTGGTATAAGGACGCCGCAGCCTATAGATGAGATGAAAGATAGGTTCCCTGATGTATACAAAGATTTCATGCGCATAGCAGAAGTTCTTGAAAACCACTATAAAAACATGCAGGACATGGAGTTTACAGTGGAACGTGGCAAGCTTTTCATGTTACAAACAAGGGATGGAAAGCGTACAGCTGCTTCGGCAGTGAAAATTGCTGTAGACATGGTTGAAGAGGGATTGATCGATAAGGAAACTGCTATTATGCGAATCGAACCCGAGCAGATAGACCAGCTTCTTCATCCTAAATTCGAAGATGAAGCAGAAAAAGCTGCTAAGCCATTGGCTACAGGCCTAGCTGCATCGCCAGGTGCTGCAACAGGTCAAATAGTTTTCGAAGCGTCAGATGCTCAGGCTGCTATGGAAAAAGGACATGGAGTAATTCTTGTGAGAAAGGAAACTTCACCTGAAGACCTAGCAGGAATGGTAGCTGCACAAGGCATACTAACTGCAAGAGGCGGTATGACTTCTCATGCTGCAGTAGTTGCAAGAGGTATGGGCAAATGCTGCGTAGCAGGCTGCAGTCAGGCAGTAGTAGACGAAGATGCCAAGACTTTAACTATCGGCCAGGTTGTTTTAAAGGAAGGAGACTTTATCTCCATTAACGGCAGCAATGGAAATGTATATTTAGGAGAGCTACCAACTGTTGCACCTTCTTTATCTGGAGATTTTGCAACTATTATGTCATGGGCTGACAGTCTTCGTACTATGAAGGTTAGGACTAATGCCGACACTCCACAGGAAGCTGCTCAAGCAGTGGAATTTGGTGCAGAAGGCATAGGCTTATGCCGTACGGAGCATATGTTCTTTGAAGAAGAAAGAATTCCAGCAATTAGGCAGATGATTATGGCTGAAACTACAGAAGAAAGAGTCAAAGCCCTATCAAAGCTACTACCGTACCAAAGAGACGACTTTGAGGGAATTTTTAAAGCAATGGGTGAAAGACCTGTAACTATCAGACTTTTAGACCCACCTTTACATGAGTTCCTGCCTAAGACAGAGGAAGATATGGTTAAGCTTTCTAAGCTTACAGGATTAACTTTAGAACAACTTCAAAACAGAGCAGATGAGCTGCATGAAATGAACCCGATGTTGGGCCATAGAGGTTGTAGGTTAGCAGTTACTTATCCTGAAATTGCACAAATGCAAACTAGGGCAATTATAGAAGCTGCCATTAAGGTAAAGGAAGATACAGGCCTTGAAATTGTGCCTGAAATTATGATTCCTTTAGTTGGAATGGAAGGCGAAATCAGCTTTGTTAAGGATGTTGTTGTTAAAACAGCACAACAGTGCAAAGATGAAAAAAACAGCGATCTTCAGTACATTGTCGGTACGATGATAGAAATTCCAAGAGCTGCTTTGACTGCAGATGAAATTGCAAAAGAAGCTGAGTTCTTCTCTTTTGGAACTAACGACCTAACTCAAATGACTTATGGTTTCTCCAGAGATGACGCAGGTAAGATCATTAAGGACTATCTAGAGAAGGGTCTTTTAAAGGATGATGTATTCCAGACCATTGACCAAAATGGTGTTGGTAAGTTGGTGGACATGGCAGTTAAATTAGGAAAGCAAACTAGACCTAATATCAAGCTAGGTATCTGTGGTGAACATGGTGGTGACCCAAGAAGTATAGAGTTCTGTTACAAGACTGGACTTCACTACGTTTCTTGCTCGCCTTACAGAGTTCCTATTGCAAGACTGGCAGCTGCACAAGCTGTTATTAGAAATCAACAGAAGTAATTAAATAATATAGGCCATAGGTTATGGCTAGAAAATAGAAAACCGAGAGAATTTACATCTCTCGGTTTTATTATTAATTCAAAGAGTGCTTAAATATTAATGGGACATTTCATAGCCGTTAATTGCTTATTGATTAGCTGTTAAATAGCCATTAATTTAGAAAATTCAACTATAAGGTTATTTGTTCTTGAATTGGGCTTTTCTTTTTTCTAAAAAAGCACCCATTCCTTCAGCTTTGTCCTCTGAGCTAAAGCCAGCTGTAAAACCTTCGATTTCCAGTTGGCAAGCAGAGATTAAGTCTAAATCATAGCCTTTATTGATTACTGTTTTAGCAGTAGCCACAGCAATAGGAGCCTTTGAAGCTATGGTTTTGGCTATTTTTAAGGCCTCATCCATAAGTTGATCTGCAGGAGTTACTTTTTCTACTAAGCCTATTCTGTAAGCTTCTTGACTGTCGATAATATCTCCTGTCATAATTAGATACTTAGCCATGCCCTTACCTACAAGTCGGCTAAGTCTTTGGGTTCCACCAAAGCCTGGAATAATGCCTAGACCTACTTCAGGTTGGCCAAACTTAGCATTTTCTGATGCGATTCTAATATCGCATGCCATTGAAAGCTCGCAGCCGCCGCCTAAAGCATAACCGTTTACAGCTGCAATAATTGGCTTTTCAGTTGATTCCATAAGGTGCATGACTTTATGACCTAACTGCATCATTTTTCTACCTTCGATTGCAGTTAGCTTGTGCATTTGTCCAATGTCTGCGCCTGCTACAAATGCTTTTCCTGCACCTGTAAGGATGATGGCTCTTACTTCGTCATCTTTACCAAGCTGGTCAAATGCAACTAAAAGTTCTTGTAAAACTTCTGTATTAAGTGCATTCATAGCCTTGGGTCTGTCGATAGTTACTGTTGCAACTTCTTGATTGATGTTGACGTTAATGTTCTGAAACATGGCTTTTCTCCTTTGTTATTTATATTGTTGTTAATAATATAACATTTATTTATTCGTATTTCAATAGGGCTGGTATTCGGAGGTTTATATGTAGCTGCTTTGCAATAAACAGCTTTGTTACAACATTTAAGGAGTAATATCAGATTGCAAAGGTCCATGATTAATGATAAAATTTACATAAATAAAGAACTTAAAGCAAATAGCGATGAACTAGAAATGTGTTGCTAGCGATTGATAATTGCAATATAAGTAGTTATAAATTTTGAAAGAAGGTGAGCATATGTATCAAAAAATTATGGCGGCCTGGGTGGTTAAGTCGGAAACTAAACGAAGGATGAAAGGCCTGTTTTTAAAATTTTTAGGCGCATCAGTTGTGTATTTTCTTTTGACCACTGGCGTAGAAATGTTGCTAAGATATATTCTAAACAATTCGGCTTCAGGTATTCTAGCGTCTAACTTGTACGTGTTACTTGCTAGTGGACCTTTGTTGGCTGGTCTGATGTTTCTTACCCTTACTGTCATTAGAAATCATGAACTTAGGTTTACAGACTTATTTATCGGATTTGAGCACATGTTTAAAATTATAGGTTTATTTATTACTATGACTGTGTTCACAATGCTTTGGAGCCTGCTTTTGTTTATTCCTGGAATAATTGCGGCATATAGTTACTCTATGGCGTTGTACGTTATGCTAGATGACCCGTCAAAGGGAATTTTGCAGTGCATTAGAGAGTCTAAGGAAATGATGAGAGGCAATAAATTTGCTTTGTTTGCTACATCACTGAGCATTCAATTGATTTGGATTATTCTTGTACTGGTATCATCAGTGTTACTAGCCAGATATGGGCCTGATGTTTTGCAGTTAGAGCCTGAAGTGTATATGCACAGTCAAAATTATGCAATTACATATGCAGATAAGATGATACATTATAATAACAATGCAACTTTTAATATAGCTAACTTATATACTACTATACTTATTATGAAGGCTGCACCGCTTTGGGAAAACATATTTTTCATATTTAGTTGTTTGGGTCTAGCTATTTCAGGTGCATATATGAATCTTTGCACAGCAACTTTTTACGATATGGTTATGGGAAGAATTGACCAGGGTAAGGTAGTTGAAAATGAAGAGTCAGACTATCTGACCTTTGACAGATAGTCTACAATGAAATTCAGAAAGGTTTATAATATTAAATGATACGAACTCCAGAAAGTTGATCTTTCTGGAGTTTAGTTATGTGGTGATTTTAATACATCAAAGCAAGTGTGGAAATGGTGGCCAGATGTTATGTAAGGTAGTTGCTTTGTTGTATTATTTTTCGTAACAAAGCAAGGATTCTGGTACTTTACAAGCCGGTTCAAGTAGCTATAATGTAATAAGATGGAATTTTTAGGAGGAAAACATGGATTGTAGTTTCAATATTGATTCATTTCCCGAAATTAGGGAAGTGCAGATGGTAGAACTTGATATATTAAATAAGTTTGCAGATATATGTGAAGCCAATGGTTTAAGATATTTTTTAGATAGCGGCACTCTTTTAGGTGCAGTAAGACATAAGGGGTTTATTCCTTGGGATGATGACATAGATGTAGGTATGCCACGAGAAGATTATGACAAGTTTTTAGAAATAGCTGAAGGATTGTTGGGAGACCAGTATTTTGTCCAGACTAGGGAAACTGATAAAAATGCGCCATTTTCTTTTGGGAAAGTAAGGAAGACTGACACTTTATTCGTAGAGTGGAATAAGAGAAACATAGATATGCATCATGGTATTTACATTGATATTTTCCCTTATGATGTAATGCCGCTAGAGGGCAAGGCAGAATATGTAAAAGAATGTCGTAAGCTCAATAAACTTTTTTACTTAAAAATGATACCGGACAGATCATGTCAACCTCAGAAAAGTCTAAAATGGTTGGTAGCAGCTGCAGGGAAAAGAGTGGTTTACTACTTGCTCAAACTAGTTTCGACTAAATCTTTAGACAAAAAAATGGAGGAAACATTTACTAGATACAAAGGTAAGACTACTGATGTATATAGTTGGCCAACAGGAGAAGAAGTAAGTTACAGGTGCCATTCCTTCTTTGAAGATGTCGAGTTTCCAGCGTCTATGTTGTTTCCGCCATCTAAAGTCACCTTCGAAGGCAGAGAGTTTAATGGACCTCACGATATAGATGGCTTCCTAAAAACATTTTACAACGACTATATGCAGCTTCCACCGTATGAACAGCGTTTTGGCCACAGGCCTTGTAAAGTTTTGACAAAAAAAGAAAAGTTATAGTATAATTATTGTTTAATGAGCATAATTAAAGTGGAAGAGGTAATTTATATATGTTATTAATTTTATGGCTATTGCACATATTTATTATCCTGTATGAATGGTCAAAGCATTCTATGAGCATTATGCTTTGGGCTATGTTGTTGGTAGTTTTTACCTTACCTCATACAGCTTATAGCTATGGATATGAGTACAGTCCTAGATTGCTTAGCGACGTAACTTTATTTGTAATCATATTCATGCTCTTATATATATTGTGCAGGCTGTTATATTTTAGCTTAAGACCGGGAAAGGTGGTTACAATCACTTTCGATGGCATAAACCAAACCCCTAAAGGCTTGCTAGATTGTTTTTACTACACTTATGTAGCTGCCTTTGCAGTAGTAATGTTATTTTTCTATGGTCATGGAAGATCCATTTTAACTGCTAAGTGGACAGAAGGCTGGAGCCAGTCACCGCCGGAGCACATAGCAAACATATTATTAACAGCTTTGGCAGGTTTAGGCTTTGTATTCTTTGCAAGAAAGGAATACTTGAGATTTGCAGTAATGCTGGGCATTTACATCATTAACTTGATTATTAGCCAATCTCGCTATAATGTTATAGGTTTTATTGCACCTTTTATGATTTATTTTCTGTTCAGCGATAATAGAAAAAACAAGATTAGAGGTGTGCTAGTAGGTGTAGGTGTTATATTCGGTGTCTTTTTATTGCAACAGTATAGATGGCTTGGTGGCTTAGACAATGCTTTAAACGCTGGGTTTGAGCAGATACTGACCAACTCTCTCAACTACATGAAAGGTGGAAATGGAGAGTTTGGATTGATTAAAGCCTTTTATTACTTTATGGATAACGACAATAAACTTAGAGACTTCGGTGAGGGCAATGGGTACATACGTCTCAGCATGTTCTTCTTACCAGCATCGATATTTGCATTTAAACCACGAGATTTCGCTATAGATATGTATAGAGAATGGTATCACTATGATTATGCAGGAGGCACTATGCATCCTACCTTATTTGGAGATGTATACGCCAACTTCGGATATGCAGGAGTGGTTATGGGTGCTATATACGCCTTAATCTTGTCTATTTTCGATGAAGTAGTAGCTTCGACTAGAGACAGCTCAATGAGAGTTTTGAAAATCAGCTTAATATGCACATACATGGTGCTACTAGGTAGAGGAGCTGTGTACAACTCTACATTTAACTGCATAATTGGAATTGCAGTTGTAAGTTTACTTGAATTTGCATATAAACGTTATCTAAGAAATAGAAACATGGAGGGAGAATATGAACGAAACATTTGAAATGAAGTTGTTTAAAAGCTTTAGGAAGCATATTATTTTATTGCTAGTTGTAGCACTTGTAGGTGGCGGCGCTGCCGGTGTGTACAAGAAGATGACAACAAAGCTAGACTATGGCACTACCTTTACTATTGCCATTGAGAAACTTCAAAGCCAACAGCAAACTAGCGGTGTAGTAATTGATATGACAACACCTGATTACAAGATTTTCACCAAATTAGGTAACTCTACTGAAAACTTGAAAAGAGTGTATAAAGAATTAAACATTCCGGAAGATCAAACTACAGATATTAAAAACAACATAGAAGTTATTGATAATGGTTCTGTAATAACTTATAAGGTTAAAGGGCAAAATCAACAAAAAGTTTTGGAATTAGCTAATTCAGTGGCAAACAACATGGTTGAACTTGCAAAAGAGTTGAGACCTGATTATAAGATAAATATCATCGATAGCCCTGATGCTGCTTTGACTGAGAATGTGCTTAACTTAAAAAAATATTGTATTGGAGGCTTCTTAGGATCCTTCCTTCTTGCATTGTTTGCAGTGTATATTTACGATCAATATAAACAGGGAAAATAAGATTTAAGATAGAAAGACAAAAGATATGAAAAAGAAAAGAATATTGTCTATATTTGGCACTAGGCCTGAGGCTATAAAAATGGCTCCTCTTATAAAGGCTCTAGAAGCAGATGAAGAAATGGAAAGCATAGTTTGTGTTACAGCTCAACATAGAGAAATGCTAGATCAAATTTTAGATTTGTTTCAGATTACGCCAGATTATGATTTGGATTTAATGACTGACAGGCAAACTATTACATCTATCACAACTAAGGCTTTGACAGGTATTGAAGATGTTATAAAAGAGACTAAACCTGATGTGGTTTTAGTTCATGGAGATACTACAACCACTTTTTGCGGTGCCCTTGCAGCATTTTATCAACAAGTAGATGTGGGCCATGTAGAAGCTGGACTTCGAACTAGAAATATCTATTCACCATATCCAGAAGAATTTAATCGTCAGGCAGTAGGGCTAGTGGCTAAATATCATTTTGCACCTACTGAAGGAGCAAAAGAAAATCTGCTGATGGAAGGTAAGGATGAATCAGGTATTTTCGTTACTGGAAACACAGCCATCGATGCACTTCAAATGAGCATCGAGCCTGATTATACAAGTGAGCTGTTAGAGTGGGTAGGAGATAAGAAACTTATATTGGTAACTGCTCACCGTAGAGAAAACCTAGGTGAACCGATGGTACATATGTTCAGGGCTATTAATAGAATAGCCATGGAGAGAGATGATATAAAGGTTGTTTATCCTATTCACAAAAATCCAGTAGTTAGGGAAACGGCTAAGTCGGTATTCGGTGAAAACAGCCATGTAATCAAGTTAATAGAACCTATGGATGTATATAATTTCCAAAATACTATGGCAAAGAGTCATATTATATTAACTGATAGCGGTGGAATTCAGGAAGAAGCTCCTAGCCTAGGTGTACCAGTTCTTGTAATGCGTGACACAACAGAAAGACCAGAGGGAATTAAAGCTGGTACTTTAAGACTAGTAGGAACAGATGAAGAAAATATATATAAGAATTTCAAAGAACTTTTGGAAAATCAAGAGGCTTACATGACTATGGCTCAGGCTTCTAATCCGTATGGAGATGGCAAAGCAAGTGCGAGAATTGTTGAAATTCTAAAGGGAGGAAAACTGTAAATGAAAGGTGATATTTTATTTATCACAGCACAAAATATAGAAACTGATGGTAGGACCCAGGCTTTGATCAATGTGATTAAGTCTTTTGGGAAAGTTAATGTAATTGGCTGGAGCCAAGGGAAGAAAACGAATTTAAAAGATTGTAGCCAAGTAAGTTACCACATCATTGAAGAAGTAAGCTACAAGAAATGGTGTAAGGCGGCTGCTTTGTTAGGAAAGAAATTAGGTGCTTCCGTTTTGTTTGTGGACAACAGGAGAGCTACTATTGTTGGGCTGAAAATCAAAAAAGCTTTGAAGCCTTCAATTACTATCTACGATGCTAGAGAATTGTACTTACCTAAGGAAACAACAGGGTTTACTGGTAAAATCGGGTGCCATTTCGAAAAGAAAATGATAGCTGGCAGTGACCTGGTAATTTGTGCCAATGACCAGAGGAAGGTCATTATGGAGCAAGAATTTTCATGTGGAGGGCCTGTTATTGTATTTGATAACTTTAGGAAACTCCAGTACAGTGAGGACTTTTCTAAGGAAGAAATGGACGCTAAGTATGGGAAGATGTTTGTGCCTGGACTTTTTAATATTATTTCTACAGCAGGTGCGGAAATTGACAGAGGCAGTTTAAAACTCATTGAAGCTCAGTCAAAGCTCCAGTTCCCTAGCCAGTTAATTTTTGTGGGTTGCAAGGATGACGAAGATTTAAAAACAGCTAAAGAGCTGGTACAAAAGCTAGGTGTTAATAATGTACAATTCCTTCCTCGTGTTTCCTTAGATGAAATTAAATACCTAATTGGGAAATCCCACATAGGTGTTGCTATGTACCATAAGAGAAATTCTAACAATCTTTACTGTTCATCGGGTAAGATATACGAGTTCCTCTATGAAGGACTACCAATTGCCACTTCAGACAATCCGACTATGGCTTGTGTAACGGAAAAATACAAGGTAGGAGTGTCATCAGACAATATAGAAGAGGCTATTAGAGAGATTCACGATAAATATCCTGAGTTTGTAGAAAGCACATTAAAGATGGTCCAGTTGCAAGTTGTAGAAAATGCTCAAATGGAATTTAAAAATCAGCTATCTAAATTTATGTCAAGTGAACATGGAAGGAGATAGCTGGCAATGGAACAAACTAAAAATAACCTTTTGAAAAAGGCTAAGTGGCTTTATGAAAAAGGTATGGTTCATATTTTAGGGTCTGGAATTTTAAGTAAGGTCTTTACATTCATTGGAAATGTAATAGTTGTAAGGGTGCTGACAAAGGCTCAATATGGAGTCTTTGGGTATGTTGACAATATTATGGGCTTTGTTCAGATTGTTAACGCTCTAGGCATTTCATATGGAATCTTACAATTTTGCTCGGAAACTAAGGATGAAGGTGTCAAAAAAGGTTACTACGATTTTGGATTGCGCTTCGGCTTAATATTCGATGTGGTTCTTTGTGGAGGTTTAGTGCTGTATGCTTTGTTTGCGCCACTGAAAATAGAAAGTGCCAGAACAGCGTTGGTGATTTATTCACTGTATCCAATACCTGCCTTTTTATTCCAATATTTTTGCATTGTCCTCAGATACAAGCGTGACAATAAGAAATTTGCATTTTTAACAAATCTGCAAGCTGGAATATATGCTGTTATAGAAGTTGCAGCTGCTTTTTGGCTGAAAGAAGTCAGCATGATTTTGGCACTTTACGTGTCGTCTATAATTTGTTCGGCTCTTGGGCTTTACTACGTAAATAAAAATGACAGAAACTTGGCGAAGCAAACAGGAGCTTTAGTAGCAAAGCCACTAACAGGCAAACAGAAAAGCGAACTACTGAGATACTCAGGAATTACCTGCGCCAATACAATGATTTCTAACTTACTAATATTGTTAGATGTGTTCTTAATTGGCGTTTATATCTCTAACCCAGATGTAATTGCATCCTATAAGGTTGCTAGCACTATACCACTAGCACTTATTTTTGTACCAAACAGTATCATTATGTTTGCCTATCCGTATTTTGCTGAACACAATACTGACAGGACTTGGTTTATAACTAATACTAAAAGGTTAATAGTTGCGTCAGGCGCTTTAAATCTTGTAATAACATTAGGATTGTTTATTTTTGCTCCTAAGATAATCGTGTTTTTATGGGGCAGCAAGTATTTGAGCGCAACCACTGCTTTTAGAATACTATCTATAAACTATTTCATTTCGGCAACATTTAGAATAAATGCCATAAATATTATGTGTGCTATTAAGAAGGTTAAGGAAAACTTATATATTAATATTGTTTCAGGTATTAGCAATGTAATCTTAGATATGGTGTTAATACAGCGTTACGGAGCCAACGGAGCAGCCTTTGCCACTTTATGTGTAGTTCTAATTACTACAGGTATGTTGGTGCCGGTAATGTATAGATGTTTAAATAATATTGGCAAAGAGGCCTTACCTCAGTAGGTAGGGCTTTTATGTTTCTTTAAACAGATAGTGAAACATTGAAAAAAACTGTAATTTGTGGTAAAATATTTAGCGATTTTAATAATGAAAGGTATTTACTATGAACAGTATTTATAGAAATAAGAACTTTAGAAAAGGTGTGTTAGTGTTACTAGACATAATTGCAGTAAGTTTAAGCTCTATTATTGCTTTGTTGCTGCGATTTGATATTCAATCGATACCGCCTTTTTATCTCCATGGTGCATTGAAGTCCATGATAATATATTGGATTGCTACAGTTGTTGTCATGGGTATGTTTAAACTTTATGACAGAGTGTGGACCTACGCCTCTTTCAGCGAGTTCTTTGCCATATTAAAGGCCAGTGCGCTGTTGGAAGCTATTTTTGTGACTTATCATATGGTTACAGGCGTTGCAATGCCTAGAAGTTACTACTTTATTCAGCTGTTTACTATGCTTATGATGTTTATTGCCATTAGGTTTGCAAAAATTGTCATAGCTTCATTAGATAGCACTCAGAAGAGAAATGCACCTAAGAAGAATATAATGATAGTAGGTGCAGGATCGGCGGCATCTATTTTGATTAAGGAGCTTAGAAGGTCTGACGCCGGAGTAGATGTAGTTTGCGCCATAGACGATAATATTAATAAAAAGAACAAGTACATTTTAAATGTTCCAATTGTGGGAACTAGAAACGATATTGGAAAAACTATAGGTAAATACAATATTCATGAGATTGTAATAGCTATGCCATCGGCTATGCAAGAAGATTTAAGCGAAATTATACAGCTATGTCAAAAAACTGGTAAGATGGTTAAAATATTGCCGTCAATGGCTAAAACCTTGAACAATTCAGTAGTAAATGAAATAAGACCTGTAAGCTATGAAGACCTTTTAGGACGTGAACCGATAAAAGTAAATCAGGAAGGCCTTAGCGAGTTTATAGAGGACAAGGTGGTTATGGTTACAGGTGGTGGTGGTTCAATAGGATCGGAGCTTTGCAGACAGATTATAAGCTACAATCCTTCTAAATTAATAATATTCGATATCTATGAAAATAATGCATACGAAATACAGATGGAACTTGAGAGACACCATCCTGATCGAAATATCTCGACTTTGATAGGTTCTATAAGGGACTATGATAGGATGGAGGCTGTATTCAAGAAGTACAGGCCCCAAATTATCTATCACGCAGCTGCCCATAAACACGTTCCACTAATGGAGAAGTCTCCTAATGAGGCAATTAAGAATAACTGTTTAGGAACTTTAAACTTAGCCAAGCTGGCTGATAAGTACAGGGTTGAAAACTTCATTTTGATTTCAACTGACAAAGCCGTTAGACCTACTAACATTATGGGTGCAACTAAGAGAATGTGCGAAATGATCATACAGACCTATGCAAACAGATCGAAACATACGCAGTTTGCAGCTGTTAGATTTGGAAATGTCCTTGGAAGCAATGGCTCAGTTATTCCTTTGTTTTTGAAGCAGATAGAAGAAGGTGGCCCAGTTACTGTTACTCACAAGGAAATCACAAGGTTCTTTATGACTATTCCTGAGGCTGTATCATTAGTATTACAGGCCAGCTTATTTGCAAAGGGCGGAGAAATCTTTGTCCTTGACATGGGTAAACCTGTTAAAATCTATCAGCTTGCAGAAAACTTAATAAAAATGAAGGGCTTAACGCCAAACGAAGATATAAACATTGAAATTGTAGGCCTAAGACCAGGCGAAAAGCTGTATGAAGAAATTCTTATGGATGAGGAAGGCCTTGATAAAACTGAAAACAACATGATTTACATAGGTAAACCACTTAAGTTTAACGAAGAAAAATTCTTAAGAAATCTTGATGCTCTCATTGAGGAATCGATGAAAAACGGTAGAGGCATCAAGGAAATGGCCGAGGAAGTCTGCGGCACATATACTATTACTGATAACTAGGAGGATGTATGAATATACCATTTTCGCCACCTGATATAGGTGAAAGAGAAATAGAATTAATAACTGATGCCCTTAAGTCTGGTTGGATCACAACGGGGCCAAAGACTAAGGATTTTGAAAATCAACTTGCTAAATACATGGGCACTAACAAGTGCGTCTGCCTAAATTCGTCAACGGCTGCAATGGAATTGACCTTGCGCGTTTTAGGTGTGGGACCGGGAGACGAGGTAATACTTCCTGCTTATACATATACAGCTACTTGTAGTGTTGTATGTCACGTAGGAGCAAAGCCAGTAATGGTAGACATCCAAAAGGACAACCCGGAAATGGACTACGAAAAAATGGCAGGTGCCATAACTCCAAGAACTAAGGTAATTATGCCAGTAGATTTAGGCGGAGTGTTATGTGATTACGAAACTATGTATAAGGTAATTGAAGAGAAGGCTCACTTATTTGAAGCTGAAAACGAAATTCAAAAGGCCTTTGGAAGAATAGTTGTCCTTAGCGACTGTTCTCATGGATTTGGTGCTCAGCAAAAGGGCCTCAAAGCGGGGAAAATAGCTGACTTTACTTGTTTTTCATTTCATGCAGTAAAAAACCTTACTACTGCTGAAGGTGGAGCAGTTACATGGCAGTCAAGAGAAGGTATAGATGATGAAGAACTGTATAAACAGTACATGAACTTATCTTTACACGGTCAGACAAAGGATGCTTTAAATAAAAACAAATTAGGTGCGTGGGAATACGATATACTGTCACCTGCCTATAAGTGTAATATGACAGACCTTCAAGGTGCACTTGGTCTGGTACAGCTAGAAAGATACCAGGCTATGCTAGACAGACGTCATCAAATTATAGATAGATATGATGAAGTATTAAAAAATTACAAGGTAACAGTCCACAATCATCACAAAGACAACAGTGTGTCAAGTGGACACCTGTATTTAATGAGGGTAGATGGAATAGGTGAAGAAGAGAGAAATAAGATAATTGAAAGCTTTGCTCAGTGCGGCGTAGCGACAAATGTCCACTATAAGCCTTTGCCTATGTTAACAGCCTATAAAAATATGGGATTTAAAGTAGAGGATTATCCTAATGCTTATGACTATTACAAGAACGAGATCACTTTACCACTTTACAGCAAAATGTCAGATAAAGAATTGAACTACATAGTGGAAGTAATAGAAAAAGTGTTAAAGGAGTATAGACGTTGATATTAAAAGACTGGAACAAGCTTCCTGCTGATTTGAAAAATGAAAAGGTGCGCCCATATTACAAGAAATTAAAAGGTAGAACGGCAAGCCTTATATCAAAGCGCATATTTGACATTTTAGTGGCTTTGATCATGGTTATTATTCTTTCACCTGTATTTATTGTGGTTGCTGTTTGGATAAAACTAGATTCTGAAGGACCTGTATTTTACAGACAAGAAAGAATTACTACATATGGGAAGACTTTTGGCATATTCAAATTCAGGACCATGGTAATAAACGCAGACAAAATAGGATCACTAGTTACTTTAGACCACGATCCTAGAATTACCAAGGTAGGACGTAAGATTAGAAAGTGTAGGCTAGACGAAATACCTCAGCTATTAAACATACTGAAAGGTGAGATGACTTTTGTGGGAACCAGGCCTGAAGTAGCCAGATATGTGGACATGTACACCGATGAAATGAAGGCTACCCTCCTTCTTCCTGCTGGAGTAACTTCTTTAGCAAGTATCAAGTATAAGGATGAGGACGAAATTATTTCCAGAAAAACTGCAGAAGGTTTAAGTGTGGATCAAGCCTATGTTGATTACGTTTTACCAGACAAGATGAAATATAATTTAGAATACATTGATGGATTTAGTTTTTGGGGTGATATTAAACTAATGTGGACCACCTTTGTCAATGTAATTCTTAGATAGGAGTTAATTTTGAATATACTATTGATAAACCATTATGCCGGTTCACCTGAAATGGGTATGGAGTTTAGACCCTACTACATGGCAAGAGAATGGGTGAAGGCAGGTCATCAAGTTAATATAATTGCAGCAGATTATTCTCATTTAAGAAGGGTGAATCCGGAAGTCAGTGAGGATTTCCAGCTGCAAGTAATAGATGGAATCAATTACTTTTGGGTAAAAACCAGCAAGTATGGAGAAAATGGTGGGAAACGTGCTTTGACCCTTGGTCAATTTATCGGCAAGCTGATGAGAAAGAGCAAAAGCATTGTGAAGGCCATGGAGCCTGATGTAGTAATATGTTCATCTACATATCCGCTAGACACCTACGTTGGACAGAAAATGAAGAAGGCTTCCAATAAACCTTTGTTGCTTATTCACGAAGTTCACGATATGTGGCCCCTAAGTCCAATTGAGCTGGGAGGAATGTCACCAAAGCATCCATTTATAAGAGTAATGCAGCGAGCTGAAGACTCTTTTTGCAAGAAGTCTGATGTTGTGGTATCTCTTCTTCCAGCAGCAAAAGACTATTTTGTAGAGCATGGAATGAGTCCGGAGAAGTTCGTTCACATATCTAACGGAGTAGTTTTTGAAGAGTGGACAGACTATCAACAGATACCAGAAGATGTTGCAAAGCATTTTAACGAGGTTTCTAATAAAGGAATGTTGAACCTCTGTTTCTTTGGAAGCATTCACAAGACCAGTAATTTAGAGGCTTTGATCGATGCAGTTATTGCAAGAGGGAAAAAAGATGTATTTGTAACCTTTATTGGTCCAGGCCATGAAAAGGAAGAAATAAAGGGGATGACCAAGGGACACGAAGACCAGTTTGCATTTTTCGACCCTATTCCGAAAAAATCGGTACCGGATCTCTTTAATTATATAGACTGCTCTTTTGCAGGCTCTAAGAGCCAAGGTCTTCTAAGATTTGGAATGTGCATGAATAAGATCTTTGACTCCATGATGGGAGCAAAGCCAATGTTTTGCACTATGAAGACACCTAATAACTATGTAAAAGACTATGATGCAGGCATTGTAGTTGAAGAAAATACTAGAGAAGACATCATAGCAGGACTTGATAAGCTGATGGCTTTGACGCCAGAGGAAAGACAGAAAATGGGAGAAAACGGTCACAAGGCTGCTATGGAAGTGTTTAACTACCAGGCTTTGTCCAAGAAATTCCTAGATGTTATGGAAGAAAATCTGGCAAAGATCAGCAAGTAAATAGAACGGCAAGTAAATAAATTAATTAGTGTAGATGTAATCATTAGAAACAAAAGTTATAATAATTATCCGTAAAGGGGAATATTTAAATGAAGAAGACATTACTTAAAAAAATTCAAGAAAAAACGATTACAGTAGGAGTTGTAGGTCTAGGTTATGTAGGTCTACCTCTGGCTGTAGAAAAGGCAAAAGCAGGTTTTAAGACGATTGGCTTTGATGTACAACCGGAAAAGGTCCAGTTAGTCAATGACGGCCATAATTACATAGGAGACGTTGTAGATGACGATTTAAAGGCTTTAGTTGAAAGCGGAATGCTAACTGCTACAACAGATTTTTCATTTGTAAAGGATGTTGATTTTATCGCAATTTGTGTGCCAACGCCGTTAGATGATCATCAGCAACCTGATATTAGCTATGTAGAAGGTTCCACAAGAGATATAAGCAAATATTTGAAAAAGGGAACAATGGTAGTTTTAGAGTCAACAACTTATCCGGGAACTACAGAAGAGCTAATTAAGCCGATTCTTGAAGAGTCAGGTCTAAAATGTGGTGAGGACTTTTATTTAGGATTCTCGCCTGAAAGAGTAGACCCAGGTAACAAGCAGTTTAAAACTAAGAACACTCCAAAGGTAGTTGGCGCCATTGGAAAGGATGCTACGGAAGTTATTGCTGCAATGTATAGAGCAGTTTTAGAGGGAGATGTCCACGAGGTTTCTTCTCCAGCAGTAGCAGAAATGGAAAAAATATTAGAAAATACATATAGAAATATTAATATCGGACTTGTAAATGAGCTGGCTATTCTTTGCGATAAGATGAACATCAGCCTTTGGGAAGTAATCGATGCAGCAAAAACAAAGCCTTATGGTTTCCAGGCCTTCTATCCAGGACCAGGGCTAGGCGGACACTGCATTCCTCTAGATCCTTACTACTTAAGCTGGAAGGCTAGAGAGTACGGTTTCCATACATCTATGATAGAGACTTCTATGATGATAAACGATAAGATGCCAGAATACTGTGTAGAAAGAGCTAGCAAGATTTTAAACAAGCATAAGAAAGCGCTAAACGGTTCAAAGGTTTTAGTTTTAGGAGTTGCCTACAAAGCAGATATTGATGACTACCGTGAAAGCCCTGCCATTGCTCTAATTGATTTATTAAAGGAAACAGGTGCAGAAACTGACTTCTACGATCCATTTATTAAATCTTTCAGAGAGCATGGAGTTGAATACAAAGGCTTAGACGCTATTGATTCTAACATAGTAAGTGAGTACGACTTAGTAATTGTTGCTTGTGATCACACTAATGTTGATTACAATATGATCCAAGGAACTGCTAAGGCTATCTTCGATACTAAAAACGCTATGAAGGCTGTTACTACTAGAGATAACATCGAGTTAATGTAGGTGTAAGATGATTATTTCAAAAATAATAGAAGAACGATTAGGTATTAAGGCGACTGCTGTAGATGAAGTTCCTGTTGAGACCCTTGGACTTTCATTATCTAAGTCAGGACTACCTATGGCAACCTTTGTAGAAGGTGCTAGATACATGGAAAACTTAAGTCCTGATGTTGTTATGGTAATAACCAGTCCAAAGGCTTACGATGAAATATCAAAGCTAGCAGTGAATTTTCAGGACCTTGGCTTTGTTATTGTGGAAAATCCTAGAAATACCTTCTTTAAGCTACACAACTGTTTAACAGAAGCTGATGGCTACGTAAGACCTACATTTAAAACTGTAATAGGGGAAAACTGCAAAATTAGCAAGTTGGCTTCTATTGCAGAAAACAACGTAGTAATAGGAGATAACGTTACTATAGAGGAGTTTGTAGTAATTCGAGAAAATACTATCATAGGAGATAATTCCGTCATAAGGGCTGGAGTTGTCATTGGCGGAGAAGGTTTTGAGTTTAAGAAGGAAGATGGCAAAACCTTTGGAGTTGTTCACAGAGGTGGCGTGGATATAGGCGAAAATGTTGAAATTCAATATAACAGCTGTGTTGACAAGGCCATTTACCCTTGGGATGATACGGTGATTTCTCCATATTGCAGAATAGATGATTTAGTTTATATTGCCCATGCAGTGAAGATGGATGAGGCAACCATGGTAGTTGCAACTTCCGGTATAGGTGGGCGCGTAGAAATTGGACCTAATTCATGGGTCGGTTTAGGTGCAGCCGTTAGAAACGGAATCAAATTAGGAAGTCACTCTCGTGCCAACATGGGGGCAGTTGTGACCAAGTCTGTTGAAGATGGAGACAGTGTATCTGGCAACTTTGCCATAAGCCATGAGAAACTAATTGAAAAGGTAAAACAAGATAGCTAAAGTAAAGTAGTGAGAATAAACAGTTAGGAGTTGCAAAATGAAATATGCACTTATAGGATGCGGAAGAATATCTGTAAACCACATGAAGGCTGCAGAGGCTAACAAACTAGAAATAGTAGGTGTTTGCGATATTGTTGCCGAAAAGATGGATGATATTTTGGAAAAATTCCAGCTTCAAGATGCAAATATAAGAAAGTACACAGATTATAAAGAACTTTTAGATGTTGAAAAACCAACACTTGTAAGTATTGCCACAGAAAGTGGTAACCATGCAGAAATCGCTCTTGAATGTATTTCAAGAGGAGTTCATGTAATTATCGAAAAGCCTATGGCTATGTCTATAGCTGATGCTAATAAGATTATAGAGGCTGCTAAGGAACACAATGTTAAGGTTTCTGCTTGTCATCAAAACCGCTTCAACGTAGCTATACAAGAATTGAGGAAAGCTGTTGAATCTAAGAGATTTGGCAAGTTATCTCATGGAACTATACACGTAAGATGGAATAGAAACAAAGGATACTATGATCAGGCACCTTGGAGAGGTACTTGGGCTCAAGACGGAGGAGCTTTGATGAATCAATGTATTCACGGTATCGATCTTCTTAGATGGATGATGGGTGATGAAGTAGAAGAAGTTTATGGAATGACAAGACAAAGGTTCCATGACTATCTGGAAGCAGAAGACTTAGGTATGGCAGTAGTTAAATTTAAAAACGGTGCCATTGGAACTATTGAGGGCACAACTAATGTGTACCCACAGAACTTAGAAGAGACCCTTTATATTTTCGGTGAAAGCGGAACTGTTAAAATTGGCGGAAAGTCAACTAATAACATTGATGTTTGGCAGTTCGCTAATCAAACAGACGAAGACAACAGACTAAACGGTTTGGAAGAGCAAACTAGCAATGTTTATGGAAACGGGCACACTGCTTTGTTCAAAGACGTAATCGATGCAATTAACGAAGATAGAGAGCCTTATGTAGATGCAGTGGCAGGAAGAAATGCACTCGAAATGGTTTTGGCTATTTATAAGAGCCAGAAGACTGGACAACCGGTTAAGTTACCGTTGGAGGATTTTGCATCTATTGATATGGACGGTTATTTTACCAAATAGGGAGGCAATATGCAATTTAGAGATTTAAAAAAACAGCATGAAGTTTTAAGCTGGGATATTACAGAAGCTATGCTAAAGGTTGCACACAATTGTAACTTTATAAGTGGAGCAGAGGTAGGCCAGCTAGAAGAGGAACTGGCTGAATATGTAGGTGTAAAACACTGTATTACGTGTGGTAATGGTACTGATGCTTTAACTATGGCAATGATGGCCCTTGGCGTAGGTAAAGGAGATGCTGTGTTCGTACCTGATTTTACATTTTTTGCATCAGGAGAAACAGTGTCATTTGCTGGAGCAACTCCGGTGTTTGTAGATGTTTCACCTAAGACTTTTAATATTTGTCCGACTCATCTTGAGGCGGCTATTGAGAAAGTTCAGGAAGAAGGAGTTTTGACTCCAAAAGCTGTGGTGGCCGTTGACTTGTTCGGGCTTCCGGCTAATTTCAAAAAGCTAAGGGAACTTGCAAATAAGTATAATCTTTACATTATCGAAGACGGAGCACAAGGCTTCGGTGGTGCTATAGATGGAAAGAGAGCATGCTCTTTCGGTGATATAGCTACTACTTCATTTTTCCCAGCAAAGCCACTAGGTTGCTACGGCGATGGCGGTGCTGTGTTCACTGACAACGATCAGTGGGCTGACTTCCTAAAATCCATTAGAGTACATGGTAAAGGCAGCAACAAGTATGACAATATAAGAATCGGTCTTAATTCAAGACTAGATACAATTCAGGCAGCTGTGTTACAAGTGAAGTTAAAGGCATTTAAAGAATATGAGCTGAACTCTGTAAACCACGTTGCTGAAAAATATACAGAAGGACTAAAGAGTTTAGAAAAGAAAATGCTTTTAAAGACTCCGTACGTGCCGGAAGGTTTTCTATCAAGCTGGGCTCAATACACTATCCAGCTATGTGATAAGGAAACTAGAGACGGGCTTCAGGCTCACTTAAAAGCAAAAGATATTCCTACAATGATCTATTATCCAAAACCTATGTCAAAACAAGAAGCTTTCGGTCAGGAAAAGGTTGCTATGCCAGCTCCAACTACTGAGAGATTGATAGATACAGTCTTATCTTTGCCTATGCATCCATATTTAGAACATAAAGACATAGATTTGGTCTGCCAGACTATAGAAGAGTATTTTAAGAATAAATAAGAAGTACAAGTGCAAAATTGTAAAACTAGGTGCATGTACTTTGAATTTGGCGCTATAATATGGTGCTATGATATCCGTTGGGGTGTGCATAACATTTCAACGGATTTTTGATTAATTAAATAATTCCTTCAGATAATTGTAAGGTATAAATAAATGTGCTAGAATGAAGTAATAGTTATAATTGACAGTAATTGAGGTGCATTATGAAAAAAGGCATAGTTGCTTTTGCCATTGAGGATAGGGGAGGATACTCCTTTAATGGTAGAAGCTTGAGCAAAGACAGATTGATGATGGAAGACTTGCAGAGGCGAATTGCTCCTTGCCAGATAGTGACTATTGATAGTGAGAGCATGCTCATGCAACTATCACAGCAGGAATATCTGCTTCGAGAAAATGATTTCATCAAATCAGAGGAGACGTTGGTAGTGTTCGCTAATGTGATTTTACCTTCGCAAATTAGAAAAACTTTTTCTGATATTAAAGAATGGGATTATTTCTTATACAGATGGAACCGCAGTTATCCTGCAGATCAGTATTTTTCTGAGAACTTGGCCTTAGACTGGGCCCTTGTTTCAAAAGAGGATATTGTCGGTTCTTCACATCCTAAAATAACATTTGAACATTGGAGAAAAAACGTAGATGAATAAAAAAATAGCAACGGTTGTATTAACTCTCATCGTCGGAATTGTGGCGATAGCAGGGTACACCGGATTTATAAGGGTCTCACCTAGCAGTGTAACGTCAGTAGATGTTACCTCTATTCCAGAGTACGAAGGTAGGCCTTATGTTGTGGTGAATAATAATATTCCTGAATTTCCCGAAGACATTAGTAAAACAACATCTTTTGAGCATTACAGCCCATTAGACCATTTAGGCAGATGTCAAGTGGCTGAGGCTAATGTTGGCCGAGATTTAATGCCCACAAAGAAAAGAGGATCAATAGGGTCTGTTAAACCAACAGGCTGGAAAATAGCAAAGTACAATGAAGTAGAAGGTAAGTATCTGTATAACCGTTGTCATTTAATTGGCTACCAGTTATCCGGAGAAAATGCCAATGATCGTAATTTGATTACGGGTACTAGGTATTTAAACGTAGAAGGTATGCTGCCTTTTGAAAACATGGTTGCAGACTATGTAAAGGAAACAGGTAACCATGTCCTTTACAGAGTTACGCCAGTCTTTAAAGGCGATGACTTGGTTGCCAAAGGTGTAAAAATGGAAGCTAAATCCATGGAGGACAACGGTCAAGGGATACTTTTTAACGTATTTGTCTTTAACGTACAGCCAGGTATAGAAATAGACTATGCTACAGGTGAAAGCTACAGACAATAATTTGAAGACAAATAAGCAGATCATAAAATTAAGAGAACAAAAGGGAGCATATAGAGGCATGGATAACTACCAAAGAGATTTTTCAGATGTTAATAGAATTGTAATTAAAGTTGGGTCATCTTCTTTGACTCACAAAGAAACCGGACGTCTTGATTTAGTTAAGCTGGAAACCCTTGTAAGACAGCTTTCTAATTTGAGAAACATGGGAAAAGAAGTAGTGTTAGTTTCTTCCGGTGCCATTATGGTAGGGAAAGGAGCTTTGAACCTAGAACATAGGCCAGAAAAAGTAGAAGAAAAACAAGGCTGTGCCGCAGTGGGTCAGGCTAGGTTAATGATGATATATCAACGATTGTTTTCTCAATACAATCAAATTATAGGACAGATTCTAATTACCAAGAGCAACGTGCAGCATCCTGTCAGCAGGAAGAATGCGAGAAATACATTCAACCAACTTTTATCTCAAGGCGTTATACCTATTGTCAATGAAAACGATACTGTGGCAACTGATGAAATTGAGGAAAATGGCGTATTTGGAGATAATGATACTTTATCAGCAGAAGTAACTAAACTAATAGATGGACAGCTGTTGATTCTTTTGTCTGATATAGATGGTTTATACACTGATGACCCAAGAACTAACCCGGAGGCCCAGTTTATTCAAGAAGTTACAAAAATTAGCGATGAACTGAAAGCAATGGCTAAAGGTGCAGGATCTAAGGTAGGTACAGGCGGTATGGCAACAAAGCTAAAAGCAGCTGAAATTGCAACAGAGTCAGGTGCCTCTATGATAATTGCCAATGGTAATAGTATGGAAATAATTGGACAATTAGTAGATGGACAGCCTATGGGAACATTGTTTTTAAGTAAGTAACATAAACTATAAGAAGAAATAGTAAGTAGCAAAAATTGGAAAATCAAATAAAGTGGGTGAGGATATGGATATGTACAAACAACTAATAGAAATTGCCGAAAAGAGCAGGAGCGCATCGCGATCCTTAGCAAGATTAACTTCTGATCAAAAGAACCAAACCTTATTAGCTTGCGCCAATAGCCTGCGACTGCATAAAAGAGAAATAATAGCTGCTAACGACGAAGATCTAGCCATAGCAAAAGCAAAATCCATGAGCCAAGGATTACTTGATCGCTTAGCTTTAAACGAAGGAAGAATCGAGGCTATGGCCCAAGGTCTAGAAGAAATAGCTAAACTAAAGGACCCGGTAGGCCAGGTAATCTCCATGGATAAAATGGAAAATGGACTTTTAATCGGTAGAAAACGTGTACCTCTAGGTGTAGTAGCGATTATATATGAAGCTAGACCTAACGTTACAGCAGATGCCTTTGCCCTTTGTTTCAAAAGTGGCAATTCTGTAATTTTAAGAGGAGGTAGCGATGCCATCCAATCAAACAAAGCCATAACGAAGGCCCTTCATCAAGGTCTTAAGGAAACTGGGATAAGTGAACACAGCCTAGCCTTAATCTCTGACACTACTAGAGAAAGTGCCAATGGCTTAATGACCTTAAACGGATACATTGACGTTTTAATTCCGAGAGGTGGGGCAGGTCTTATAAAAACTGTAGTGGAAAACAGCACAGTGCCTGTAATCGAAACGGGAACAGGCAACTGTCACATTTATGTTGATTATAACGGAGATGTGGAAATGGCAAAATCAATTATAATCAACAGTAAAACCCAAAGAATTGGAGTTTGTAATGCTTGTGAATCTATTTTGATCCATAAAGACATTGCAGCCAAAGCTCTGCCAGAAATTGCCTATGCACTTTTTGAAAAAAATGTTCAGTTGAGATGTGACGAAGATGCTTATATAACAGTGAACAACCAGCCTAAACTGGAAAAACTATGGAAAGAAAAAGAACTATTAAAAAAAGCAGCTCCAGAAGACTGGAGACGCGAGTATTTAGATTTAATAGCTTCTGTTAAAATAGTTGAATCAATAGACGAGGCTATTGAACATATTAATAAGTATAATACTGGTCACTCAGAAGCTATTATTACTAATGATTACGTCAATAGCCAAAGGTTCCTCGAAGAAGTCGATGCAGCTGCGGTATATGTCAATGCATCTACACGATTTACTGATGGTAGCCAGTTTGGCATGGGTGGTGAAATCGGTATTAGCACCCAGAAATTACATGCTCGTGGCCCAATGGGGCTGGAAGCTCTAACAACTACAAAATATATTATTTATGGACAAGGCCAGATAAGAAATTAGGTGCCAGTCTGTAAAGCCAATCTAAGAAGGCAGTATTGAAGGTTCCAGGACCTGCAATAAGGCCTTCTTTTTCTTGGGCTGCCAGTTGCAAGGCTCTTTGACCGGCAGATTTACCTGCTTCTTTAAACAAAGCCAGGGCCTTAATGCTATAAGACTGATAATCGCTTTTTAGAACTGGCGAATCCATTTCTACGCCGTTTAAATGCATCATTGCTTGAAAAGCTGCAACTACAGCGCTGCTGCAGCAACCCATTCCCGTAATGGTTGCCATTAACCGGTGGCCACCCGTTAAAGTTACAGGCTTGTTTTCACCTGCAGTAAATATTAGATCTTCTTTTCCTGTCCCAATTAAAATAATATCATGGTCGTTGGCGAAACCTTGAAGCTGCGTCAATGTTTCACTATCTAGTGAAGCTATAGTCGAATCAACACCTGCTGCAGTGTTTTCGTTTTTTGCTAAGGCGATTATTTCACTGTAATTTCCTTTAATAGTAACGTTTTTACATTCCATGATCTGTCTTGTAATCTCTCTTCGAAGAGGGCTGGCTGCTGCGCCTGCCAAGTCTACAACAATTGGAATCCCCATACTAGAAGCTACATTTGCAGAGACGATCATTTCAGCAAAGTCTGTTCCAGTTCCAAGATTAATTAGAAGACAGTTACTTGCCTTAGTAAATTCCGGTGCTTCAGGCATTGTTCCAGTCATAACTGGGCTTGCACCAACAGCAAGAATGCCGTTGGCGCAAAAAGTTATAGTGACCAAATTAGTAATGGCGTGTACTAAAGGTGGTCTGGAAGGATAAACTAATTTCATTTCATACTCCTTTCTAAAGGCTTTGTAATTATGTGGTTGACTATCTTAACTTTGTTAATTCCATAGATGAAATTGTTATTTTTTTTCATGTGATACTAGTTGACAACACTTATTGGCAACTAAAGTGATAATGTAGGTTGCAATGATGCAGTTAATAGTTACACCTAAGCCGACTTCATAGTTAATAGTTAGTCTATATAACGCAAAACCTAAAATCCAAGAAATTACATTTACATAATTAACAGCTTCAGTAGTTTTTTGTCCTAAGGTAAAATAGCTGGCAATAAGTACAGCCACCATAGGCGCAAATACAGAGCTAATCAAGTATAAAAACGGGGTGATGTCTTCTAAAGGCAGGGTCAAAGCTAGCACGAGACCTAGGCCAGTAACTCCTGTCGCTATCCGCTTTACATAATTTGTACCTAATATGAAATCACTAGAAACCCCGGCAGAATAACTATCTAAAAAAGTAGTAGTTACAGTAGACAAAACAGCGATGAAAATACCGCCGGCACCGAGGCCTAACACCTTCATAGCAAGACCGATATCCGCTCCTTGATGTGCAAATGCAAGGCCCATACCTATAACGTACATAAATATGCTTACTAAGTTGTATGACACTACGCTGGCAACTGTTGCTTTTACAGGCTTCTCTGCTTCTTTAGTATAGTCGCTTATAAGAGGTAACCAAGATAAAGGCATGGCAGCACTTAGTTCTACAGCGCTTCCAAAGGTGACCTCCCCAGTTGACGGCGTAAGAGCTAGGGGCATGTTGTAAAGCTTATAAAATAAGAATAGACTAAGGATAAACAAAGCCACAGCCGAAACTCCACTAAGCCACTTGATTCTATGTAACCCCAGCCAAATCCACAAAACAATTAAAGCACTAATTAATACTGCAATGTAAGTTTGACTTATAGGGAAAATATGACTGGCCATCATGGCACCATCGAATATCATAATTGAAGTCCAACCTATAAGCTGCAAGACATTAAGTACAGCAAATATTATGGCACCTTTGCTACCAAAGGCGAGAGCACAAGTTTCCATAGATGTTTTTCTTTCTTTTGCACCTATTAATCCTGCTAAAAGCATGATTGTTCCACCTGCTAAATGGCCGAGGAAAATAGCCAATAGACTTTTTGTTAGACCTAGAGGAGCCACATAAGTTCCCGTAATGATCTCTGCAATGGAAATTGCCGCTCCCATCCAAATAAGACTGTTTGTAGCTGTGCTGGTACCCTTAGTTGAAAAGGGTGCATCCTTTGAGTTTAAAGTATTGGTATTCATATTACCTCCTTATACATATGCAACAAATTATTAAACTGACCAGTGTGAAAGATTCATCATATAGTTGTGATCAAGGGGACCATGACCGTCACCTAAATCAAGTCCTTGATCCATAGCATGACTTAAAAATGCCTTGGAAAGAACTATGGATGAAGGAAGGGGCATTGATTTTGCAAGACAAGCAGCAATGGCACTAGATAGGCTACAGCCTGTTCCGTGAGTGTTTGCAGTGTCAATTCTCCTTCCGTTAAACCAACGATGAGTCTTGCCGTCGTACAGCAAGTCACAGGCATCGCTAACAAGATGTCCACCTTTACATAGAACAGGGCAATTAAACTGCTTATAGATGATTTCTGCAGCAGTAATCATATTGTCGCTATTGATGATTTCCATATTAGAAAGAACCTGAGCCTCTGGAATATTAGGTGTCAATAGACTGGCCATAGGAAAAAGTTCTTGCTTAAGTACACTTATGGCATCATCGCTTATAAGTTTATGACCACTAGTTGAAACCATAACAGGATCAACAACAATAGGCACAGACAAGTCTTTAAGATGTCTAGAAATCACTTTTATAATAGAAGTGGAAGAGACCATTCCAATTTTAATGGCCTGTGGAGGAATATCAGAAAGAACTGCTTGAAGCTGACCATCTACTATGGAATCGCTACAGTTCATCACATCGAAAACACCAGTTGTATTTTGAGCAGTTAAAGCAGTAATAACACTTTCTCCATAGACTCCCATAGCCGCAAAGGACTTTAAATCGGCCTGAATACCTGCACCGCCACTACAATCACTGCCTGCAATTGTAAGCGCCACAGCTTTAGGAAAGAGCATCTTAAGCTGATGATTTAGCTTACGGGCATTTTCTAGTACACCATCTGGAGAAAGACTAGATGAGTCGCTGCCAAACAAAGCAGATACCACTGCAATCCCTTGGCACAAGGACAGCGGATACTGTTTGAATTCATGGATGTTCTCTAGTGAGATGCCTCCAATAGCAACTACAGGAAGGCCTCCCTTACAGCATATTTCTTTAACAGTTTCTTGATTGGTAACATCTGCGTCTAATTTAGTAGCAGTTGGGAAAATCGCACCGACTCCTAAATAATCTGCACCGTGCTTATTAGCACTCATAGCTTGAAGTCCATTGTGGACAGTAACACCGATGATCCTGCCATGACCTAGGATGTTACGTGCTTCTACAATATTCATGTCACCTTGCCCAATATGGACACCATCAGCATTAACTTCATAAGCTAGTTTTACATCGTCGTTAATTATGAACAAAGCCTGATACTGCCTACATAAACTAGCCAGGGCCAGTGCATAATCTGCAATATTGCCCTGAATTTCATGTTCATCTTCCTTGTACCTAAGTTGCAGACAGGTGAGCCCGCCTTTAAGAGCGGCCTCTGCCATTGAAACTGTCTCACTTACAGTAGGGTAAGGTTTGATAACACCGTAAAATTTTAATTTGTCGCCGTTAAAAATCACTGGAACTACCTCCTAAAACTAGTTATAAAAACTTTTGTATGCAATTTTCTTACTACAACTTTTTTATGAAGCCTAGACTGTTAAAAGCAGGTGGAACTTTTTAGAAGAAAACTGCCAATAAAAAACTACCTATGCCAATTAAGGCAAGGTAGTCATATTCTTACTCCAAGGTTCTTACTCAAAGGTTCTTTCTCAAAGGCTCTTTCCCTAGATATTTCATAAAAGACTTATTAAATACAACACTCCCTACGTTGGCATAACCCAAATCAGGTGATAGAGGTCTTGCTACTTAAATCCTAATTAAAAAAATAGAAATTATTGGATCTTATAGCAACTCTCAGCAACAAAGCTCCCTCGTGTTCATCTGCAATTTTTTTATTCTACTGTATTATATTAGCAAAGAAAGGTTACTAAAGTCAACTGACAATATTTTCAAAATTAAAAAGAAAATACCTATTGAAGAAAGGGAAACAATAGGCAAAAAACACATAAAAAAAGCAAGAAATAATATACAAAGAAATATGCAAAAAAAGGTCTATCAAATTTTACCATATTCTATAAAGGTTCAATATTTACGTAAAAAGTTATCATAATTTATACAAAGGCTGTACTTATAGATTTTACAATGTTTACGGGTCTTTTCCACAGGGGTGAGAAAAATTGTATACAAAATTACCTTGTCAAGTAATAGTTATCCACAGATTTTTTATAAGGACAAAACCTTGAAATTTCAACAGTTACAAAGAATTATTAGCACTCTTCTCAAGTGAGTGCTAAAAAATGCTTGATTTTTTCCACAGGTTGATTTATGATATTTATAACAGAGATTAGGGAGGTGTTAATTATGAATATGGAAAAATTTACTATTAAATCTCAGGAGGCTGTATCTACAAGTCAAAGCATTGCAACTTCCTATTCAAATCAGGCTATTGAAGGTGTGCATTTGCACCTAGCTTTGTTAAAGCAAGGAGAAGGTCTTATTCCTAGATTAATTAGTTATATGGGGATAGATGTAAATATATTAATGAAAAATGTGGAAGCTGCAATTGAGAAATTGCCTAAGGTTCAAGGAGGTCAGTTATATGCCTCTAGAGGATTAATTGACGTGTTGGAAAAGGCAGAGGAAGAAGCTGCAGCTTTTGGAGATGAGTACATCAGCGTTGAACATTTGTATCTTGCTTTAATTGAAAAAGATGAAAACCAAAGAAATATATTTTCTCAGTTAGGCATTAATAGAAATAAACTTATGGAGGTGTTAGAGAAAGTGAGAGGGAACCAGAGAGTTACAAGTCAAGATCCTGAAGGTAGCTACGAAGCTTTAAGTAAGTACGGCAGAGATCTTGTTGAAATGGCAAGAGATGGAAAGCTAGATCCTGTAATTGGAAGAGATAGTGAAATCAGACACGCAATACAGATTTTATCTAGAAGAACTAAGAATAATCCTGTGTTAATAGGTGAACCAGGAGTAGGTAAGACAGCAGTTGTAGAGGGGTTAGCACAGAGAATTTTAAAAGGCGATGTACCTGAAGGTTTAAAGGATAAGACTATATACGCACTGGACATGGGTGCTTTGATTGCTGGAGCTAAGTTTAGAGGAGAGTTTGAAGAACGTCTAAAGGCTGTTATTAACGAAGTAGAAAAGTCTGAAGGCAGAATTATATTATTTATAGATGAAATCCATACTATAGTGGGAGCAGGTAAGACTGAAGGCTCAATGGATGCAGGTAACTTGTTGAAACCTAAACTAGCAAGAGGCGAATTACACTGCATAGGTGCTACTACTTTAGAAGAGTACAGAAAGTATATTGAAAAAGATGCTGCTCTAGAAAGACGTTTCCAGAAGGTTTTTGTAGATCAACCTTCAGTTGAAGATACGATCTCAATATTAAGGGGATTGAAAGAGCGTTTTGAAATTCACCATGGAGTTAGAATTACTGACAGTGCTCTCATTGCATGTGCAACATTATCAGATAGATATATCAGTGATAGGTTTTTACCGGACAAAGCCATTGACTTAATGGATGAGGCTGCTTCTAGAATTAGAACAGAAATTGATAGTATGCCGGCAGAGCTAGATCAAGTATCTAGAAAGATTATGCAGCTGGAAATCGAAAAGCAGGCTTTGTCCAAGGAAACTGATAGAGGTTCAGAAACTAGGCTAAAGGCTGTAAATGAAGAAATCGCCCAGTTAAAAGAGGCCAATGCAGCCATGAGAGCAAAGTGGGAAAACGAAAAGAAGGCCATTGCTGAAGTTAAGGAGCTTAAACAGAAAATAGAAGATATCAAGCTGGAGATGGATGAGGCTGAAAGAAATTACGACTTGGAGAAGCTAGCTCAATTAAGGTATGGAGCTTTACCAGAACTTGAAAAACAGTTGGAAATGGCAAAAGAACAGGCAGAGAAAACTGATGAAGAAAGGCTTTTACGAGAGGAAGTAGGCGAAGAAGAAATTGCAGAAGTTGTATCACAGTGGACAGGTGTTCCTGTATCTAAGCTGGTAGAAACAGAAAGAGATAAACTAATACGTTTACCAGAAATACTGCATCAGAGAGTAATTGGACAAGATGATGGCGTTGAAGCCGTTTCTCAAGCTATTCTTCGTGCAAGAGCCGGACTTAAAGATGAGAGGAGACCTATTGGTTCCTTTATTTTCCTAGGACCTACAGGCGTGGGCAAAACGGAGCTAGCAAAGGCTCTTTCTGAAACACTGTTCGATTCAGAAAAAAGTTTAATTAGAATCGATATGTCAGAATACATGGAGAAGCATTCAGTGTCAAGGTTAGTTGGTGCGCCTCCAGGATATGTAGGATACGAAGAAGGTGGACAACTGACAGAAGCAGTTAGAAGAAGGCCTTACAGTGTTATTTTATTTGACGAAATTGAAAAGGCTCATCCAGATGTTTTTAACTTGTTATTGCAGCTTTTAGACGATGGACGACTAACAGATAATCAAGGAAGAACTGTGGACTTTAAAAATACAGTGGTAATAATGACCTCAAATATCGGCAGCCACCAGCTTATGGAAAAAATAAAGGAAGATGGTACTATTGATGAACAAAGCAAAGAACAAGCTTACAATCAATTGAAAAACTTCTTTAGACCAGAGTTCTTAAACAGAATAGACGACATCGTAATATTTACGCCATTAAAAGAAGAAGAGATAGTTAAAATCATAGATTTATCCGTCATAGATCTTTCAAAACGCTTATTGGATAGGAACATTAAGCTGGAACTTACAGAAAAGGCAAAGCATCTAATTGCCAAAGAAGCTTATGATCCTAACTACGGTGCTAGACCTGTGAAGAGATATTTACAGCGAACTGTTGAAAATACTTTAGCTAAAATGCTAGTTGCAGGAAAAGTTGCTGACGGAGATCTAGTTACAATTGATGAAGAAAACCAAGAATTGATATACAAGGTTGAGTAATAACCCATAAACATGTTAAATATGTAGCCCATTAGGCTTATAGGATAAAATATGAAACGGCTGTGAACGTTGATCTTTACCAACGATTGCAGCCGTTTTGCTGTTTTTGAAGTATTAATATTTTTCTATTTACAAAGCATAATGGTGCTGTTCCAGTTGAGGTGAAATAGCTTATGGTCAAGCTTCGTATTGGGATACTTGCTTTATGCTGGCTTTGCCGCCTACTTTAATGGAAGTTTCTGTACCATTGGAGGACAGTGCAGTGGAAATGAGAGATGGCATATTCATGGATTCCCCTTGAAGGAAGTCGGTGAATAACTCTTGTTTCCCAGGAGCAAGGCTTCCGTCTAAAAATAGATAATAAGTTAAGGCTCCATTGGAAGTACCTGTGGCACACTCTTCATCGATGCCGCAAGCTGGAGCGAAGTTTCTGCAGTGGTACAGTATGGAATTATCGGTTTTACGGGCAAAGCAGTGAAGGCCAATTACCTGAAAATCATTGGAAAACTCTGTGAGAGCATCCATGTTGACATTTAAATTCATAAGATGCTCAAAGGAAGGTAACTCCATTATTATATCTGGAAGCCCTGTTGAAATAATCATAGGTAAATGTTCTTTTATAAAAGGACGGTTTAAAGGTGACAGGCCTATTACTTCGGCTAGGTGGAAGGCATCATCTTCTTTTAATTTATATTTAAGTGTTGGCTTTGCCATATCCATGAAAATACGGTCATCATTTATGTATATTTCTATTGGCCCGGCACCAGTTATATTAAGAATAGGTCCTTCATTCAAAAGACCTTCTTCCTTTAACACTGCAAAGGTTGCGATAGTGGCATGACCACATAAATCCACTTCTTGCAGTGGAGTAAAGTATCGTGTATGAAAACGGTTATTGCCTAATATTTTAACAAAGCTAGTTTCTGAATAATTTAGATAGGCAGCAACCTTAATCATTTCTTCATCAGATGGAAAATTTGAGTTAGGATCAAGTATAATTACACCTGCCATATTTCCACCTTGATTTTTGAATGTAAAGGCTGATACGTGATGAACTTTCATAGATGGTCTCCTTTCAAATATAGATATGACTTAATGTTTGCCTCTTATAGATAGAGTAGCACTCTACGAAATTACTTTCAAGAAATTATTTTTAGTTGAATTTGTCTGAAACATATACATGATAGAACAGGTTTCCATACAAAACCAACATAAAAAGCACGGCTTAATTTTCATTTAAATAAAATCCTAGTAGAATCCTAGAGAGGATTTTGAACTTTTATTTAAAGAATTTAAATAAATTGTAATCATCTTAATTTCACTGTAATAAAGTGTAAATCTACACTTTTAAAGCTTATTATATAAGTGTAGAATACATTGAGAGGCGGTGCATAATGAAAATTTCTACTAGAGGACGATATGCAGTGAGGTTAATGATTGATTTAGCACAACATCAGGCTGATGGTTTTGTTCCCTTGAAGGACGTAGCTGAAAGGCAGGACATATCAAAGAAGTATTTGGAGCAAATAGTTAATTTGCTTACGAAATGTGGCTATATTTGGTCTACTAGAGGCTATCAAGGAGGATATAAACTATCTAAGGAGCCTGGTGAGTATACAGTTGCTGAAATCTTAAGGGCAACTGAAGGGAGCATAACGCCAGTTTCTTGTCTTGAATGTGAAGAAAACATCTGCCCAAGATCCAGTCAGTGTCTTACTCTACCAATGTGGAAGGGGCTAGAACAGACTATATCAGATTATCTTGACAATATAACTTTAGAAGACTTGATATCTGATGCAAGAGATGTGATGTAATCTTACAGGTGAGTTTAAATAAGTCATAACATATTAATCTTATGGCTTACATTAATCTTACAAATGATTGACAAAAATTAGTAATTAGTGTAGTATGGAATAGAAAAGAGGGTGAGGACAGCCATAAATGTCTGTGCGTGGGATGCAAGCTTGCATCCCATTTAGTTTATATGTATAAATTACGTATAGGGTGAGGATTGCTTAATGAAAGAAAAAGAACATAGCTTTATAGATAAATATGTAAAGATAATAGTGGTTTTCGCTGTAATAGCTGGATCGGCCTCAGGTGTGTTCGGCAGATTGATAGATGCTCCACCTATGGCCATAGGATTTTGGAGATTGGCTATGGGCATGCCTTTCTTTTTACTGCCTATGGCTAAAGATCGTTTTAAAAAGGTAAGCCAAGTAGGAAGCAAGGATAAGATGCTGGCAGCATTAGGTGGCTTTTTCTTATTTGCCCATTTTTATACGTGGTTTACAGCAGTGAAAAATACTAACATTGCCAGTGCATCTGTTCTTGCTGCTTTGCATCCTGTAGTGGTTCTATTTATTACCGTTTTTATCTTTAGAAAGAAAGTTAAATTCAGCGGAGTTTTAGCTATTATTTTAGCTATTATGGGCGGTAGTCTTATTGCTGGCTTTGACTATAGTCAAATTTCATCGGGAAATTTTTACGGAGATATTATGGCAGTAGGAGCAGCCTTTTTTATGGGACTTTATTTTGCAACTGGTGACTATGTGAGAAAGAGAGTAGATGGACCTACCTATGTATTTATGGTCTTTGCCAGTTGTTTAACCTGTTTTACACTGGGTATGTTTATGAGTGGAACAGCGTTCTTTAAATATTCTCCAGAGTCTTTCTTATATCTAGTAGGGCTTACATTAGTTTGCCAAATAGGGTCACATGCTGTGTTTAACCTGTGCTTTGGCCATGTTAGCTCTCTTTATGTTTCTGCATGGGAGTCAGGAGAATCTGTATTTGCAATTATCCTAAGTTTCATATTCCTACAACAAATTCCTACTAAATGGGAAATTTTGGGAGGAACTATTGTAGTTATGGCACTTATCTATTATAATTTTGTCACTAGAGATGATGAAGAAAGGCAATGGGAATTGGAAAATGAGTTATAAAGTCAAACTTCCAATATTTGAAGGGCCTTTTGACCTTCTAGTATACTTAATAGAAAACTCACAAATGAGTATATACGACATTGAGATTGCTCAAATTACTGATGAGTATTTGAAGTACACGAAAGAGCTGCAAAAGGAAAACTTTCAGCTAGGAATGGAATTTATGGTTCTAGCATCTACTTTACTTGATATCAAAGCCAGAATGGTACTTCCTAGACAAGAGAAAAATACTCCAGAAGAGAAATTGGAAGATCCGAGAAGTCAACTGGTCGACAGACTTTTAGAGTATAAAAAGGTAAAAGCTTGTGCTCAAATTTTGGAAGAAAAATACGAAAAGGCTCAGCAGATATATGAAAAACCTCAGGAGGATATATCTGAGTATACTAATGCGCCTGACGAATATTTAAAGCTTGATATAGACTCCTTTGCCAAAGCTTTTGAGGCCTTCTTATGGAGGAAACAAAAACTGGAGCAAGTTCGCGAAAGATATGAAAGGCTCGAGAGGGAAAAGGCGACGCTAGAAGACAGAATGAGCAATATATTAGCTTTGTTGCAGGATGAAAGATATTTGTGTAATGAAGAGTATGGATTTAAATTTAATGATATGTCATGGAATAACACTAACTATCAGGTAGTTACGTCGTTTATGGCTGTGTTACAACTGACTAGAGAGAAGAAAATCCATGTGTATCAGAAGGAGCTATATGGTGATATTTGGGTGAAATTGAAAGGAGAATGACTTTGAGAGGGACTCATACTTTAAAATCAGCTATAGAAGCCATGATGTTCGTATGGGGTAGTCCATTAGATCTAAAGTCAATATGTCAGGTGTGTGATATTAGCCGTGACGAAGCGCGAGGATTAATGGAGGAATTGAAGAGCGAATACGTGGAAAGAGGCGGTGGCTTGAGGATACGTCAAGTGGCACAAGGGTATCAGTTTGTGACTGCCAGTGAGTATGGAAGTTACATTGAAAAGCTTTGTACTCCTACTAAAATAAAAAAGTTAACACAGTCGGCATTAGAAGTGCTGGCTTTAATAGCATATAAACAACCGGTGACCAAAGCAGACATTGACGGTATTAGAGGGGTCAAGTGTGACAGGACAATTGAAGGTTTGATGGCCAAAGGTTTAATTGAGGAAAGAGGTAGATCGGATTCAATCGGTAGACCTATTCTTTACGGTACTACAGATGAATTCTTGAAAAAGTTCGGTTTTGAAACTATTAAAGAACTACCTGACATAAAGGCCATTGAAAACTTAGTAGGAATGTCTTTTGCCGGTGATTCAGAGCAAATTGCCATAGAAGGCGTTACTGAAAGGGAGGAAAATGGAAATGAAAAGGAAGATCAATCAGAAATCTAATCCAATTAACACTTTTATTTGCCCTAACTGCGGTAACATAATATATATAAACAACCAGACTTTTTTAGATGTGACCAATTGGCCAAGGTGTAGGGATAAGTTAATGGATTTATCGCTTTTCAACAAGAGGTGCACTCATTGTGGTGAAGAGGTTTATATTGAATATCCTATTGAGTACATGGATGAGAAAAGAGGCTTTGTTGTGCTTATGGCACCTGGCTTTGATGAAGATTTTCTCTCTGTAGTAAATAGTGCTAAGCCAGAAGCCTTTACGCTAGGGAATTATCATACTTATAGAGTTGTTCCATCGGTGGAAGAGCTGGTGGAAAAAATATTGATTTTCGAAAGCAACAGAGACGATGTTGTAATTGAGGTATATAAGGTATTTCTTAGAGAAAGACTCAAGGAAGAATGGCCAGATATGAACCCTGAGTTAATTCTATATTACAATAAAGACGGCGATGAGTATTTTGTTATTTGGGATAATGTTATGACGCCTGGAAGCGAAAAACTAACGGTAGCCTTTGACGAGGAACACTACAATGAAATAATTAAGGATTTTGGAAACAGTTTGAAACTAACGGATAATAAGAAGTACTGGGTAATAGATGAAAAGTTTATACTGAAACGTGTATTGAAATAATAAGTTGAAATTTGCATAATAAAATGCCAGCTATTAGATGTAATAATCTATATAGTTGGCATTTTTGATTTAAAAACAGCCGATTTACAAGAAAAAGTTAAAAAATTTTTTTGACAATATATTACAGTTAAATAC
>F241_Great_Cormorant__coassemble_530_pt1 | contig 40910 bp, 32 predicted proteins | sample F241_Great_Cormorant__metabat2_high_PE_004 | metagenome-assembled genome bin F241_Great_Cormorant
TGATGATAATGGTAACTATAGTTTTGGAAACTTAGATCCTAACTCATATAAAGTAAGGTTTGAAATTCCAGAAAACATGAAGGATAAGTATGAATTTACAGCTCCAAAAGCAGAAGGAAGTAATGAGACAAATGATTCTGATGCCATAGTAGATGCTGCTAATCCATTAGTTGGTACAACTGATGCCATGGAAGTAAAACCTGAAGCTAATAAAGTAGATGGACTTGATAATCCTAACTTTGATGCAGGGCTTATTGAAAAAGAAAAGCTAAACCCAGTAGAGCCAACGCCTGAGCCAGAAGAACCAACAAAGCCGGATGAAAAACTAGCAGTAAGTCTTGGAAATAGATTCTGGATAGATACAAATAAAAACGGTCTTCAAGATGATGGCATCTTTGGTGTGGCTAATGCTAGGGTTGTGTTGTTAGATGCTCAAGGAAAAGAAGTTAAAGCTAGCGAAGTCATGGCAGACGATACAGGGGTTGTGTTAAATGACGGCAAGTCTTTAACTGGCGATGTAATTGTAGAAACAACAACCAATGAAGAAGGGCTTTATAGCTTTAGTAATCTTAAACCTGGAACATATCGAGTTAAGTTTATAACTCCTGGTTATTATAGAAATATGTATGAATTTACTACTCCAAATGTAGATGGAAGTACAGAAGCAAATGATTCTGATGCCATAGTGGATGCTGCTAATCCATTAGTTGGTATAACTGAAGCAATGGAAGTAAAACCTGAAGCTAATAAAGTTGATGGTCTTGATAACCCTAACTTTGATGCAGGGATTAAGCCAAAGAGACCATCAGGTGACCAGCCAAGGCCACAGCCGGAAGAAAAACCAGCAGTAAGTCTTGGAAATAGATTCTGGATAGATACTAATAAAAATGGTATACAAGATGAAAATGAAAAAGGTGTACCAAATGCAAAAGTAACATTGTTAGATGCTAACGGTAATGAAGTTAAGGCTAATGATGTTATGGCTAATGATACAGGAGTTATGTTAAATAATAACACTTCTTTAACTGGTGATGAAACTGTAGAAACAACAACCAATGAAGAAGGGCTTTATAGCTTTAGTAATCTTAAACCTGGAAAGTATCGTGTTAAGTTTATAATTCCTGATATGTATAAACATATGTATGAATTTACAACTCCAAATGCAGAGGGAAGTACAGAAGCAAATGATTCTGATGCCATAGTAGATTCTAATAACCCATTAGTTGGCATAACTGACGCTATGGAAGTAAAACCTGAAGCTGATAAGGTTGACGGACTTGATAATCCACACTTTGATGCTGGGGTTATCGAGAAAGAAAAAACAGAGCCAGATCCAGAGCCAGGAGAGCCAACGACAACAGATTCAGAAGAGCCAACGCCTAAGCCAGAAGAACCAACTTCAGAGCCAGAACCAGAGCCAGTAGTGCCTGCAAAACCAGTGGAACCAGAGCCAAATCCAGATCCTAACCCAGATCCAGATCCGGAGGAGCCTAATCCAGAGCCTCAGCCAGAGCCAGAGCCACAGCCTGAGGCACCAAAGCCAGAGCCGCAGCCAGAGCCACAGCCGCAGCCTGAGACACCAAAGCCAGAGCTAGAAAAACCAACGCAACCGGAAAAAACGGACGATGAAAAGGCTAATGAGCTACCAAAACCAGTAAGTCATAAAGGTCCAGAAACAGGAGATGATACTTCACTAGGTTGGTTCATAGCAGAACTAAGTTCTATTATTGGACTTTATGTAGCAGGCAAAAAGCGCAAAGAAGCAAAGAGCAGGTAATAAGTAAGGCAAATCAAATACTTACGGGCTTATAAGATTATTGAACGATAACCATAACAAGTAAAAAACCTCACGGGGACTACAACTTTTTACGTAGTAAAACCGTGAGGTTTTTATATTAGTGAACTAGTGTAAGTATAAGTGTTATAACTAATTAATATCTGTTCTTGCAAGTATTCTTGCTGGTGTCTGCCTTAAAGTTTTAAATGCTGGAAGTAGTCCGGCAATTGTATTGAATGCTAGAAGCAACATAAATGATACTGCAACTGTGGCCGGGCTTACTACAACAATTCGTGATATCAGGTCCAAACTTGACAGATAGTACAGGAAGTAGGAAATCAACGAAATTCCTGGAATAGCTGTAAAGAATGTGATAGCAAACACTTCGCCAAAGAACATCTTATATATGTCTAGTTTCTTTAGACCTATGGCCCTTAGGACTCCAACCTCCTTAATTCTCGACAAGAATGAGGCCCTCAGCATTAAATAAACCTCAATTAAGGAAATCAATACGATTATTAAGCTGGTAATGATTGCTTTGTTGTTACTTTCTCTAGAATCGTTTATGAATTGATCACGTGAAAGCTTGTATGTATCATAAACCTTCGTATTGCTACCAGCTAGGGATTCGATGAACTTAGCTTTGTCGTGAGGTGCAATTGTCACTTTCGAAAAATCGCCTAGCTTGCTGTAAAGCAGTGTATTTTGATTTACCAACAAAGCATTGCTGTTTGAAGGGTTGTGGTACTTACCGACTACCTTTAAGGCTTTTCCTAGGCCTTTTACCTTTATTGTTTTGCCTATTTCTGTGTCGTCATCCTTGTTAATAACTACCTCGTAGTCGCCAGTCGGCCATCGACCCTTTGTTAGGACAGGGGTGTCGTTGGAGCTTTGAAAATCATATTGCTGTAAGTTTGTAGAGCCTTCTTTCTGGTCGGATGCATATTTTAGCACAAGAGGCATTAGCATGGAATCGTCAACGTAGAAGGAAGGTGAGCCGCTGTTGCTGACACCGACAATTTTAAAGTTGTCTGCGATAGTTTTTCCGATATAGTCTTTTGGATCGATTAAATTAAAGGAAGCAGACTCTGCCATTTGCTTTGCCTTCTTTATTATGGACACATCGATAACCACTTCATTAGGTGTCTTAGGTCTGGTTCCTTCAATTAGATTATCATCTTTCAACTGCGAAGTTCCAGCTAGAGAGCCTGTTAAGCCCAAACTTTTTGAGGATAGCTGGTAAAACTGATTGTTTTGAACTGGTAAAGATACCTTGGAGTCACCAGGCAGTGCGTAATATTGATCTGGCAGTTGCGCGTAATGGTTATAGGTGTCTGGTGTTAGTTTTCCAGTTTCAACTTGAACGTAATTTTTGGTAAACTGCATGAAGTCCTTATCTTCCACTTTAAGTGTACCTGCAATATAGCTGATGGCAAGCGTAACAAACATTGCTGCAAAAACAAAACCTAAAAGCAAGAACTTCTTAAGTTTCGAGTAATGTATGACTCTGGAAAAACCATCTTTAAACATTGACCAAAGGCTATAGATGGAAGAATAACCTTTTTTTGATAGTTTTGATGTATCCAAGACGTTTTTGTAGTCGAAAACATAGTTTTCATAAGACTCTTTATCAAGTTGATTGTAGTGGTCATCAATTAGCTCTACTTTGTCGGAACCTTTGAGAAGCCCATCGGCGTCAATGTATATGTTGTTGTCTTTTATGACAACTTTGATATTGTGCTTTCTTACATCGTCTCCGTATAAGTTAAAGGTTCCTAGGGGCGTTTCAATCTTATCTTGAACAGCCATGTCCTTTAGATACAGCTTGTTGTCAATTCGATAGTCAAGTTTGCCGTTGTTTTTATTTTCTTGATCTGAGACCACCTTACCATCTACTATCTCTATAATTCTATCGGAGAAAAATTGGGCTAGGGGTCTTTCATGGGTTACTAAAATTACTAGCTTGTCTCTGGAAATAGCTTTGATGATGTTCATGATTTCCAAAGTGTTTCCGCTGTCTAAGTTACCAGTAGGCTCGTCGGCTATAATAACATCTGGGTTTTTTACTATGGCTCTGGCAATGCCAACTCTTTGACGTTCGCCACCTGACAGCATTTTTACTGGGCGCTTTTTATATTGTTTAATACCGATGGTGTCCAAAACGAAATCTACTCTTTTTTCTATTTCTGCAGGATCCTTTAAGCCAAGCATTTTCAGGACTATTGCCACATTGTAAAAAACAGTTTCATTTTCTAATAAGTTGTAGTTTTGGAAAATATAACCAATTTTATGGTTCCTTATATTATCTTTTTTGCTGGCACTTATACCAGAAAGTTTTTGATCGTCGATCCAAATTTCACCTTTGTCAATTTTATCTAGGCCACCGATTGCATTTAGTAAAGTGGTTTTTCCGCAGCCGGAATTTCCTAAAAATGTTACTAAACCAGTGTTTCCTAGCTGAAGTGTAGTCTGGTCGATGGCGTGAATCTGATTGGCACGACCGCGATTAAAGGTCTTGCTAATATTTAATAATTTAATCATCTATTTACACCTCCTCGTGGAAAGCACTGAGCGAGGACTGCGCGAACATCTTCCTAGAATATCTCTTAGCAATAGTAAATGTTATAGCTAGAAGAATTAGGCAAATAATCACATAGTCTAGGCTGGATACGTACATGGCCAGGCTGTTAACAAAGCTGCCAAGGTTTAAGATTCCTTGCTTTGTTAATACTATAGCCGCTGTTGTTGCTAAAAAGGCTAGTGACTCTAATACAACCAGCTCAATAACCATTAAATTCACACAGTTTTTGCGAGAGCCGCCTAGCATTCGAACTATGACGTAATAACCGTTTCTCGATTTTAGAACTAATCTTATTATGAAATAAGAAATGTAGAACAAAGCAATCAAGAAGGCTGCCATCATAAACAATCTGAATGTGTGAAGGACAAATGTTATGATGCTGTTGCCACTTGCCAATACTTTTGCCATAGATAATGTTCTAAATCCATCTTTTTGCAGTGCATCTATAGTTTCAGTAAGGAACTGCACGTTAGTAATGTATACAGAAGCCTGATACTGGCCGATTTCTGTTAATTTGTTAAAATCTGCTGGACTGATGAAGAGGCTACTATTTAATTCTGCCAGATCTTCTTTTCCTAGCAGTTTCTTTACGTTATCTTTAGTAATAACTTGGTCTACTTTTAAGTCTGCTGACCTGGTAGAAGGTGCATAACTTGAATTAACATGTAGACTGAATTCCTTTCCTTTTGCAATGCCGTTATTGAAGTGCTGAGAAAGGTTTTCTGTGATATAAGCTTTGCCTTCAGGTAGCTTATCTAAGACCTGGACGTTAGTTGCATAGGCGTATTTACCTATATTTGCCTTCCAAGTGAATTGTGGAATGTAATACCTCATTCCCAGTTTTTGAATATTATCCAAAGTAGGTTCATTTGCCAGGATTGCAACTGTGTTCCAAACGCTTAGAAAGCCTTTGTTTTCAGGCTTGCTACTATCCATTAGAGCGTATCCAGAAACTTTTAATTTTAAGGTATCTGTGCCTATGCTGTTGTGCAGCCCTAGATAAATGTCCTTTCCAACGAAATCTTTTGCCGTGTTGATATCATATTGAGAGTCTTTGTCTATTAAAAGCAAGATTTCGTTAGGTCCTTTGGGAACAGTGCCTTCACTTATCTTTAAGTTTTTGATAATATCAACTGGCATGGTATATATGTTTGATGCTAAAGGTGTAGCATCGCTGCTGTCGTTGGATAATAACTGGAATTGCATGTCCGTTAAAACATCTCTATCCACTACTGCCTCTACGTGTGGTATACTCTTGAGCTTGGCTAGATCGCCTGCTGTAATTAGACTGTCATCGCTTTTATTTACGATAATTCTTCTAAAGGACGTGTTAGCAAAAGACTCTGAGTTTATGGATAGGTTGGCTACGTCATCTAACTTTTTATAAGTATTATAAGAAGCGAAAGTTGATACGCACATAAACAGGAATATGAAAAGCAAAAGCAAAGTTTTGCTAGGTATGTTAAAGGCGTTTCGCACTCCGAGGTTTAGGGTAGACAAAGCAGTTAAGCTGCTAGCACCTTTTTCCTTTTTATACTGAGTGAAGCCTTGGGCTGTTGCTGACTCCGCTGTCTGTGTCTGATCTTGACTGTCAGATTCAATTGCTGACAAACGATTGGGCTTCAACACTTTGTCGTCTATAACATGACCATCGTTCATAGTTATCTTTCGAGTAACGTATTGCTCAACCTGTTCGTAGTTATGAGTCACTATAATCACTAGCTTTTCTGCAGAGATTTCGTATAATAGCTGAATGATTCCTTTGGCAGACTCCACATCTAAATTACCAGTAGGCTCATCGGCAACAATAATAGGTGTTTCCTTTGCCAAAGCACGGGCTATGGCTACTCTTTGTTTCTGACCGCCTGATAGCCTAGAGGCCTTTGAGTTTCTGTATTTTTCCAGGCCTACTCGTTTAATTAAGTCTTCGACTATTGGCTTTGCTTCTGACTTGGTTGAACCGCTCAATAGCAAAACTAGTTCAATGTTTTGATAAACAGTGTAACTTCCAATTAAATTAAAGGTCTGGAAGATGTTTCCTATGTATTTTTTACGATATTCTTCTGTGTCTTCTGAGCTGTAGCCACTAGTTGGCTGGCCTTCAAGATAGATTTCACCTTCCTCATAGGAGTCGATTCCTGAAATTACATTTAAAAGTGTGGACTTACCACTGCCGCTTTCGCCTGTAATTGCCACGAATTCTCCACGGTCTAAGGTGAGGTTTACTTTACTAAATCCGGCTGTTACTACGCCGTTGGACGAATAAAACTTTGAGACGTTTTCAAGTTTTAGCATGGTGACCTCCCTCCTATTTTGAATCTTTTTTTCAATGAATTTGATGGTGAAAGTATAGCACAACAAAAGTAATTAAAGGGGAGTATAAAGAAAACTTAATTAGAGCTTAATATACTCTGAAATTTGTTATGGATAGTCATTGACCTACCGTTAACTGGCTGTCTACTACTGTTGACTGTAGGTGGAGTGACAACTGACAAGGGGGCTGCCGAGGTAGCAACAAAGCAACTAGGGCCGTGGCGCAAAAGTGACTAAGGTTGTAGTAACAAAACGGCAAAAATAAAATCGGCACCGCGATGCCGATTTTGTCGAAACTTTCCTAAAGTGAATACTTTTTAGTTTCGTTGATGTATTTAATTAGCACACCTATGTTTGCGTAGTAATAGGAAAATTTATTTTCTTTTTTTATTTCCACAAGGCCTGATTTTACCAGCTTGTTCATGTGCTGTGATATGGTAGCTTGAGCATAGCCGAAGTGAGCAACCAAATCCTTGTTACATACTAGGGTTCTGCTACGATTTGCCTGCATTATGTGTCTGTATAGGTGAAGTCTTACAGGATGCGCTAAAGCATCAGAAACTAGAGCGATAAACTCTATATCGCCAAAGCCGTCCATGGCGCTGTTTTCACGTCTTATTCTCAATTTCCTTACCTCCATCAATTAAAAACCTGCAAGAATACATCTAGCAGGTTTCATTGTTAAATTACAATCTGAGCAATAACAGTATATATTATTGACCATAAATAATAAATGCAAAAATATTTGCACCGAGCTTAGATAAGTAGTAAAATGATATTACATAATAGATATTAGACAATGTATCGACTTAAATCATATTGAAAAATGCAGATTAGCTGAATCATCATAAGAAACAGCAGCACAAGAAATAGCAATAACAATAGGAGCAGCAATGGAAGAGAAAGATTATAAACTGATCATAAACAGTATACTCAGCTTGATTGACGAAGGAGTTTACATTGTAGATAGCCAAGGAGAGGGACTTTTTTACAACAAAGCCATGGCCAAAATCGAAAAAGTTCAAGTAGGAGATGTCCTTGGAAAATCTTTTCAGCACGCATTTCCAGGGGTTGAGCTTAAAGACAGCACCATGTACAAGGCCCTAAATAAGGGAATTGCCACAAGAAACCAGGAACAGACATACACTAATCTGTATGGAAAGGAAATTACGACGGTTAATAGTACCTTACCAATTAAAGACGGAGAAAAGATAGTGGCTGCAGTAGAAGTGGCAAAAGATATTACTTATATGAAGTCCATGAGAGACAAGATATTAGATCTGACGGACATTAAAGAGAAATCTTCGAAAACTAAAGGTGGTAAGACAATAGCACACTATACTTTTGCGGATCTTATAGGTGACAGTCCTAGCTTTGCTCATTTAATTTCAAAGGCTAAAAGAGCTGCTCAAAGCAATGCGACAGTTTTTATTAACGGCGAAACAGGTACAGGAAAGGAGCTTCTTTCCCAAAGCATCCATTATGAAAGCGCCAGAGCAAATAAGCCCTTTTTAGCTCAAAACTGCGCAGCCCTTCCAGAAACATTGTTGGAAGGCATATTGTTTGGAACTGCCAAGGGAGGATTTACCGGTGCGGTAGATAGGGCTGGATTATTTGAACAGGCAAATGGCGGCACTTTGCTGCTAGATGAAATCAGTGCCATGCCTTATGACCTTCAAAGCAAGCTTTTACGCGTATTGCAAGAAGATTACATAAGGCGAGTAGGTGGTAAGCAGGACATCCCTGTTGATGTTAGAATTATTGCCACTGTAAATGAGGACCCTATGGAATTAATGGCAGAAGGAAGACTGAGAAAAGACTTGTATTACAGACTTAACGTTGTAAGCCTCAACATCCCGCCATTGCGAGAAAGATTAGAGGATATACCGCTGCTGGTGGAACAATTCCTAGAAAAATACAACCAAAGGTTTGACAAGGCCCTGTGGATGGCGTCGGACAAAGCCATCGAACGCTTGCAGAAATACGATTATCCCGGCAACGTAAGAGAACTGGAGAACATAGTAGCCCAAGCTGTTGCACTGGCAGGTGGCGAACACGTGTTAACGGAAAAACATCTGTCGCTACCAGATTTAAAGAAACAGGCTCACAAGGAAGCTGCTAAGTGGGACGGTACTTTAGCCTTAGATCAATACCTTGAAAATACAGAGAAAGAGATAATAAGAGACGCCATTATAAGGACAGGTGGCAACGTCACCAAAGCAGCAAAGCTACTGCAGATCAAGCGTCAAACCCTACAACATAAGTTAAAGAAGTTTCATCTTGAAAAGTAACTAACCTATAAAATTTGCACCTAATGCCAAAAATTTTGCTATTAGGTGCAAATTTTTTGGCGAAATACAGGCAAAAAGCTACAAAAAATTCCTAGTACCTATTTATTCCTTATGGCAAATTGAAGAAAAAACAAAAAGAATAAAAAAACTGGAGCTAAAAAGAAATATATTAAACAATTTTCTAAATTTATCAAACCTATTGATAAATCTGGGCTTTAATGGTGTTAGGCTGTAGCTTTGTTTAGAGACAAAAAGAAATAAAGTCGAAAAAACTTCCAGCAGCTCGCGAAAGTTGGCACGCAACTTGCTCTATATATAGGCAGTGATTGGCCACATGGGTCAGTCGTATCGGTTCAATAGAAAGGATGAAAAGCATATGGAAAATGTAAAAGTAATTATCTGGGGCCTAGGCGCAATGGGTGGCGGAATGGCAGACATGCTATTGACTAAGAAAGGCGTTGACATCGTAGGCGTTGCAGGCAGAGGTAAAAAAATCGGAACTTCAATGTATGACTACATTAAGACTGAAAGAGGCGATAGACCAGATGTAATTATTCAGGCTGCTGAAGATATTATTAAACCTGGTGCTGCTGATATCGTTCTACTTTGCACAGACTCATTTACAAGAAATGCTTTTGATAGACTTAAATTCATTATGGAGCAGAAGATCAATGTAATCACTTCTGCAGAAGAAATGGCTTATCCTGCAGCTCAGGAGCCAGAACTAGCTAAGAAATTAGACGAAATTGCTAAGGCAAATGGTGTATCTTGCTTAGGAACTGGTATTAACCCAGGACACATCATGGACCTTCTAGTATTAGTAATGACAGGTTGTATGGTTGATGTTGAAGAAATCACTTCAAGAAGAGTTAACTCTCTATCTCCATTTGGACCAGTTGTAATGGAAGAACAGGGAATCGGTATTAGCGTAGACGAGTTCAAAACAAGAAAAGCTAATGGAACTATGTCAGGTCACGTTGGATTCGCTGAATCTGTTGGCATGATGGCTGAAGGTCTTGGACTAAAAGTTAAGAGCTTCTCACAGGATATGAATCCTATTACTACTGATGTAGACAGAAAGTCTCCTTATGGCTTTGCTGCTGCTGGATCTTGCGCAGGTGTTGCAATGACTGCAGAAGCTATTTTAGATAACGGAATGCCAGTTCACATGGATCACCCACAGCAGATCGAACCAGAACAGGTTGGCGTACAGACTGGTGACTATGTAATCATCAAAGGAACTCCAAACGTAAATATGGTTAACAGCCCAGAAGTTGAAGGTGGACTAGGAACTATCGCAATGTGCGTAAACATGATTCCTCAGGTAATCAATGCAGATCCAGGTCTAAAGACTATGATCGATCTTCCAATCCCTCGTGCTCTAATGGGTGACGTAAGAGATAGAATCAATCCAGATAAGAAGATTGTAAAATAATTAAATTTGTTTTCTTGATTAAATGTTTTTTATAGATTAAACAGGGGGAGGGGAATATCGTCCCCCTGTTTATTCATTGAGACAGAGTTAGGCAAGGAGTTTGAAATGGTAGAAAAAGGTAGATGGGTGAGAATTCACTCAATAGTACTAAAGGCAGAAGAAAGAACTGCAAAAATTCCTGATGACACTAAAGAATGTGACTTACAGATGTGGACTAAGGGATTTTTACAGGAAGATGCGGAAATCGGTGATGTTGTAACTGTAAAAACAGCATCTAATAGAATAGAAAAGGGCACTTTAATCGAAGTTGACCCATACTACACTCACAGCTATGGCAAGTTTGTCCCAGAAATCGTAGAAATCGACAGACAGCTAAGAGAAATCATGTTCGGAGGTGAGAAGTAATGGGACTAGCAAAAGACTATAAGTCCGTAATGGGCAGATCAAATGACATTATGAAAGAAGCTCTAGGACTTGACTATAAAGAATTTGAATCTGGTTCAGTGGCTTTTGACTATGAAGCTTTGATGAAATCTACAGGATACACTTTAGATGAAGTTGCCAAAATTCAAGCTAAAACAGCAGTAGGAAACACTCCACTGATCGAACTTAGAAACTTGACAGAGCTTGCAAGAAAGTATGCTAAACCAGGATATGGTGCAAGAATTTTTGCAAAGGACGAAGCTGCTAATGCATCAGGAAGCTTTAAGGCTAGAAGAGCTGCTTGTGCAGTTGCTCACGCTAAGAAGTTAGGTTACAAGGGCGTTATTGCAGCTACTTCAGGAAACTACGGCGCTGCAGTTGCATCACAGGCAGCGATGCAAGGTCTTGAATGTATTATCGTTCAGGAGTGCTATGACTCCCACGGTATAGGACAACCGGAAATTGTAGAAAAAGCTAGAAAGTGCGAAGCATACGGCGCTGAAGTAGTACAGCTAACAGTAGGACCTGAACTGTTTTACACTTTCTTATCAATACTAGAAGACACAGGATATTTCAACGCTTCACTGTACTCACCATTTGGAATTGCAGGTGTTGAAACTCTTGGATACGAAATCGCAATGCAGTGCCGCGAGCTTGTGGGCAAAGACCCTGAAATGGTAGTTTGCACCAATGCAGGTGGCGGAATGATGACAGGAACAAGTAGAGGACTTATTAAAGCAGGAGCGGTAAACACACAAATGGTAGCGGCATCCATCGACCTAACAGGACTACACATGGCTTCTGACAATCAGTTCAATAGAAAATCTTGTACAACTGGACATACTGGATTTGGTGTTCCATATGCTACAGATCCAGACCATTCCGACGTTCCAAGAAGTGCTGCTCGTCCACTAAGATACATGGACAGATACGTAACAGTAACTCAGGGCGAAGTAATGTATATTACAGAAGCGCTAGCAAACCTAGAGGGAATTGAAAGAGGACCTGCTGGAAACACAGCACTTGCAGCAGCATTCTCACTGGCTCAGGAACTTCCAGAAGACGCAGTGCTAGTAATTAGTGAAACAGAATATACAGGCGCTGGAAAACATATTCAGCCACAGCTAGCTTTTGCTAGAGAAAACGGCATCGAAATTAAGTTCGGTGATCCACAGACAGAGGACAAACCAGGCGTAAATATTGTTTTACCTAAAGATCCAAGCTATATTAAACACAAGGAAGCTGACATTAACAGGTTCAGAAAATCTTTAATCAACAAAGCATGCAAGAAAGCTGGCGTTACAAGCGCTGACCAACTTACAGCAGAGGACTTAGAATTCCTAGCAGTTGAAACAAAGACAAACGTTGACTTTGTAAAACAGGCTTTAGAATTTTAACCTATTAAATTAAGGAGTGAAAAGAATGAAAAGAGAAGACGATTTTCAAACTAGAAGACAGGCCATCGCTCATCTTACAGACGAAGAGCTATATAAGCTATTTTGGGAACTAACAGAAAAGGTAGTAGATCCCCTTCTTGAGTTAGGAAAGAAAAATACTACGCCTTCTGTTGAAAGAGCTGTACTTCTACGTATGGGCGTATCCTCCCTAGATACACAGAAAATAGTTGAAGGCTGCATGGACAGAGGCTTAATGGGCCATGGAGCAGGTCACGTAGTATATAAAGTGGCAAAAGACAAGGATATCTCAATTAGAGATGCAAGCATCGCTCTAGCTAACGGACAGTACTGGGACGATGCAGTAGCACTATTTAAGGGAGGTAAGTAAAGATGGCAGACATGGTTTTAGTTCCAAACGAAAAATTAGATGTTAGAGAGATAATCAAGGACTTAGATAAGTATGAGCCAAGAAGAAGAGGTTGGACATGGAGAACACCTGCACCTAACCTAGAAATGGGCCCGTTTACTTACCACGATTGTTCTATGCCTTTGAAAAATAGCGTAGGACTTCCACCAGCTAAGTATTTTGGAAATATCGATCCTCAGCCTATGCCTGTAATTACAACAGAAATTGCATCAGGTAGGTTTGAAGATGACATTAGAAGAATGAGAATGGCTGCATGGCATGGTGCAGACCATATCATGGTAATTAGACATATGGGACAGTCTCATATTGACGGTCTAATGGAAGGTACACCTCAAGGAATCGGTGGTATTCCTGTAACAAGAAAGCAGATTAGAGCACAGAGAAAAGCTTTAGATATTATTGAAGACGAAGTAGGACGTCCAATTAACTACCATTCATACGTATCTGGAGTAGCAGGTCCTGACGTAGCAGTAATGTTTGCTGAAGAAGGAATTAGTGGTGCTCACCAAGACCCGCAGTACAACGTACTATATAGAGATATTAATTGCGTACGTTCCTTCGTTGATGCATGTGAATCTAAGAAAATCCTTGCATGGGCAAACATCCTTCAGATTGACGGTGCGCACAATGCAAATGCAACAGCTAGAGAAGCTTGGAAAGTTATGCCAGAGCTAATTGTACAACACGCAATTAACTCCCTATTCTCAGAAAAAGTAGGTATTAAGCCTGACAACATCGCTTTGTCAACTGTACCTCCAAGTGCAACTCCTGCTCCATGTATGTACTTAGACCTACCATATGCAGTAGCTCTTCGTGACATCTGCGATAGATACAAGATGAGAGCACAGCAGAACACTAAATATATCTGCTCATCAGTTCGTGAAGCTACAGTGACTCACGTTCTAAATATGTTTATATCAAAGCTAACAAGAGCGGACATCCAGTCTACAATTACTCCTGACGAAGGAAGAAACGTTCCATGGCACATTTATAACATGGAAGCTTGCGACAACGCAAAACAAGCTTTGATCGGTATGGACGGACTAATGGAAATGGTTGAGTTAAAGAAAGACGGTCCACTAAGAGAGCAGGCTAGAGATATCAAGGAAAGAGCTGTATTATTCATGCAGGAAATCCTAGAAGTAGGCGGATATTTCCAGGCTGTTCAGGAAGGTTTCTTTGTAGACTCAGCTAAGTATCCTGAAAGAAATGGTGACGGTATTGCAAGACAGATTGAAGGCGGCGTTGGCTATGGTTATATTTTCGAAAGAGAAGAAGACTACATGGCACCTGTAACTGCTCACTATGGATACAACAACGTTGAACAATACGGTGGAGATCCAGAAAACCCATCAGCTTTAATTGGCGGATGTACTTTTGAAGACAGAAGCAAAATCGTATTTATTGACGAGCTAGATGATGAGGACTGCGTAGATAGAAGACTTGAAAACGTAGAAAAATACCTAGACGGAGCAGCTATTAAGCCTGAAATGGAATGGTGCGGAGATGGAGTAGTCCTAATGACTATGATGATTCCAGCCAATACAAGAATTGCAGAGGCCACTGCCCTAGAAATCGGTAGAAAACTAGGCCTAGAAAATCCTGAAGTAACAAGTAAGGAAGTAATGCAAGAATCTGAAGGAACTAGAATCGAAATGAAAGGTAAGGTAAACTTCGACATCGATCCTACAACTTTAGAAATACCACCAGAGCCACACCACCTAGATGATGCGACTTTATACAAAGAGTTTGAAGAGCATCCAATGGTAGTAGTTTGCGGCACTGTTGGAGAGGACGAACACTCAGTAGGTCTTCGTGAAATCATCAACATTAAGCACGGTGGAATTGAAAAATGGGGCGTAAAGGTTAACTACCTAGGTACATCTGTACCAGTAGAAAAACTGGTGGATGCTGCTATTGAGCTTAACGCTAACGCAATCTTGGCATCTACAATTATCTCTCATGATAATATCCACTATAAGAATATGAAGAGAATTAACGATTTGGCAGTAGAAAAAGGTATAAGAGATAAAGTTATTATCTGTGCCGGCGGAACTCAGGTAATTCCTGAAGACGCAAGAGCTACTGGAATCGATGAAGGTTTTGGAAGAGACTCTCATGGAATTGACGTTGCAACCTTCTTAGCTGAAGAAGCTATGAGAAGAAGAGGGGAACTATAACAACTCCTCAACTAGAATTTTAGGTGAATTGCTCTGATAGAGCAAAGCTAACAGGGCAACCTTAGGGTTGCCCTTTAGTGTATCTAGTAGCATAATGAATGTATAGATACATTATTAGAATTTAAGGAGAAAATATATGAAGGTAGACGTATTGGTAGCTGAAATTGGCTCTACAACTACTGTAGTAAATGCTTTTACAGGCTTAAATACAGAAAACCCAGTGTTCTGGGGACAGGGGCAGGCACCGACATCAGTTCTTGAAGGTGACGTAAGAATAGGTCTTCAAGGGGCGATAGATGATTTGTGCGAAAAAAAAGGCATAGATTCAATTAAATACGACGAGATGTTGGCAACTTCATCGGCCGCAGGCGGACTAAAAATGACAGTCCACGGTCTGGTGTACGATATGACGGCTAAGGCAGCAAAAGAAGCAGCCCTTGGGGCAGGCGGCATAATACACTATATTACTGCAGGACGGCTGAGACGAAGCGATATCGCTAAAATAAAAGAAATTAAACCTAATTTAATTCTCATTGCAGGTGGCGTTGATTACGGAGAACGAGAAACTGCCCTAGATAATGCTGAGTTAATTAGGAGCATGGGTCTTAATATACCTGTTATATACGCAGGAAATATTGAGAACCAAGACGAAATGCGTCTGATTTTTGATGAAGAAAGCGGCCAAAAGCTATACATTGTCGATAATGTTTATCCCAAAATAGATGATCTTAATGTAGAACCATGCAGAAAGGTCATACAAGATGCTTTTGAAGATCACATAACACATGCACCTGGAATGGAACATGTTAGAGAAATGGTCAACGGACCGATTATTCCAACGCCGGGAGCAGTTATGGAAGCCACCAAGCTGCTATATGAATATTTAGGAGATTTGATAGTGCTGGATGTTGGTGGTGCAACGACTGATTTGCACTCAGTTGCAGTAGAGTCTGACAAAGTGGCTAGAATAATGATTTCGCCAGAACCAAAGGCAAAGCGAACAGTAGAAGGTGACTTAGGCGTTTATGTTAACAGAATGAAAGTTATTGAGTCCATAGGAGAAGAGAAATTGAGAGAAGAATGCCAGCAAATGGGCATAGATCTTGATAAAACATTGGAATCATACGTTGCTATACCTAAAACAGAAGACGAGTTTAAGTTAGTTGAAAGGCTGACCAAGGAAGCTGTTATCAAAGCAGTTGAAAGGCACGCTGGGCACATTAGGTATATTTATGGGCCGTCAGGTAGGTCTACTGTAGCAGAAGGTAAGGACTTGACACCTGTTAAGTATATTGTGGGCACAGGAGGAGCTTTGACCAGATTACCACATAGGGTGGAAATTATGAAAGAAATAGCAAAGCATAACGAAACGGGTATGCTCTTGTTTCCGACGGAGCACGCTGAAGTGCTAGTGGACAATGACTACATTTTTGCGTCGTTAGGCGTTCTGTCTAAAAGATATAAAGAAGGTGCAGTCAGATTAATGGAAAAAAGTCTAGGAATAACCTTTGCAGAAAAGGAGAAAAAATTAGGTGCTTCTATTACAACTAAGGCTATGGAGGAAGTTGAGGCTCAAATAAACATAGATGATGCTCGCGTGGAAGGCTATAAGAAGCACATTGAAGACATGGAAAAATTAGGCTATGATATGTCTGAGTACAAGCTAGACAAGGAGGATTAAGATGTATCCTAAACTTATAATCGACTTAAAAAAACTACAGGGGAATCTTAAAGCGGTAAGCAATATAGTTGAGGAGGGAGCATGCTCGTTAATGATCGTCACAAAAGGACTTTGTGCTGATTCACAAGTTGTAAATATGATTGCTAAGAACCCTAAAGTTAGCTTTGTTGCTGATTCAAGAGTGAAAAACCTAGCCACTTATTCAGAACTTGTACGTGACGCTGGAAAAGAAACGGTTCTTTTAAGAATACCTATGGTAAGCGAGATTCCGGAAGTGATTAAACATGCCGATATATCCTTTAACTCGGAACTTTCCACTATAGAACTGCTAAACAGGGAAGCTAAAAAAAGAGCCAAGGAACACAAGGTTTTGTTAATGGTAGACCTAGGCGACTTAAGGGAAGGAATTTTCTATGAAAATATAGAAGAAATCTTAGAAACTGCTGAGCAAATCGAAAAGATGTCACATGTAAAACTATATGGCATAGGTGTTAACCTGACCTGTTATGGCGCGATTATACCGAAACAAGATAATTTATCGAAATTAGTAGACATTGCACATCAAATTGAGGCGAGAATCGGCCGAAAGCTAGATATGGTTTCTGGTGGAAACTCCAGCTCCATTTACTTAATCGAAAAAGGCCAGCTTCCAGATGGAATCAACAACTTAAGACTTGGAGAATCGTTTTTACTAGGTAACGATACAGCTTACGGAACAAAGCTGAAAAATACTTGTAGCGACGGCCTAAGGCTTAAATGTGAAATTGTAGAAATGAAGACAAAGCCATCACTTCCTATAGGCGAAGTAGGAGTGGACGCCTTTGGAGAAAAGCCTCATTACGAAGACAGAGGGATAATGGTTAGAGCCATTATCGCCATAGGCAAGCAAGATACAGATCTGGGAGGTATGGTGCCTGTCGATGAACGCATTGAAGTAATGGGCGGAAGCTCTGACCACATTATTCTTGATATGACCAAGTGCCATCAAGATTACAGTGTAGGCTCTGTGGTAGAGTTTACCCTTGAATACGGAGCAATGCTTAAAGCTTCAACTAGCAAATACGTTGAAAGGGAATATGTGATTTAATAAATTTCGTATCTAGTTGCAAAGATAATATTAAAAACGCCGGTCCGTAGGTCCGGTGTTTTTCGTTGAATGGAATACTATAAAATCGCCATGAATTTATGCATAAACATAAACAACAAAGCAAAAATTGTGCCAACAATTTAAAAGAAAAGAAAATATCTCATAAATATTCACACAATTCGATATTGTAAATCAATCTCTGCTAGGTTATAATAAACGTAACCGATGTACTCGATGAAAAGGAGACTAAGCTTATGGGAAAGGAAACAAAAGTAAGAGAGCCTCGAATGCCTAAAGTATGGGAGGCTATACTCTCTTTCGCAGGACTTATGATTGTGATGGGTATCGGTATCATGGTTTATGATTCAGGCCCACACATTCCGATGTTTATCGGAGTTATTATTGCAGCTTTAATGGCTATGCGTTTAGGTTATAAATGGGCAGCCATTGAAGAAATGATGATCAAAGGTATAAACAGAGCAATGCAAGCGCTGCTTATACTTGCAATTGTAGGTATGATGGTAGGTGTTTGGTTACTTTCAGGAACTATACCAACAATGATTTATTTCGGTCTTAAATTACTTAAGCCATCTATTTTTTTAATCGCTGCAGTTTTGATCTGTTCAGTTACTTCTTTAGCTACAGGTACTTCATGGGGAACCATGGGAACTATGGGTCTGGCTCTAATGGGTATAGGCCATGGTATGGGACTTCCAGTTGGACCAACAGCAGGTGCAATTTTAGCAGGAGCTTACTTTGGAGACAAACTATCTCCACTGTCTGATACTACTAACCTAGCTCCAGCAATGGCAGGTACTGACGTATTTACTCACGTTAAGTACATGCTTAAGGCTACAGTTTTAGCCTATGTAATTGCTTTAGTATTCTTTGGTGTTTACGGCTTCCGTGTAACTGGAGATGGACAAGTGGATACTAGCAAAATTCATGAACTTCTAGTAGGAATTGAAACTACTTTCAATATTAATCCTATTTTACTTCTTCCACCGATAGTAGTAATTTTGGCTATTGCGCTTAAGGTACCGGCGATTCCAGGTATTACCTTAGGATTAATCACAGGAGCAATTTTAGCACCAATTTTCCAAAGAGACTTAGTGGTGTTCAATCAAGACTTAGAAATTATGAGCACAGGCGTAGTATTTGGAGATATTCTATACTGCGCTAAAGATGGCTTTGTTTGCAACACAGGTATTGAAGCATTAGATAAATTGTTGACTAACGGTGGTCTAATGAACATGGCATCTTCCATCTTAATGACTATTATCGCTATGATGTTTGGCGGTATCATGGAAGAAACTAAACAGCTAGAAGTTATTATCAATAAGGTAACTCAATTTGTAAAGAGCGGTCCTGGCTTGATTATTGCAACAGAAATAACTTGCGTACTATCTAATATGACCATGCCAGAGCAATACATTTCCATTCTAGTTCCTGGAAGAATGTATGCGGACGCTTATAGAAGAGCAGGAATACACCCTAAATCATTATCAAATGCACTTGAAAGTGCAGGTACTGTAACTTCTGCGCTTGTACCTTGGAACACTTGCGGACTTTACATTTATTCAACATTAGGAGTAACTGCATTTACTTATTTCCCTTGGGCTGTGTTTAACTGGACTATGCCTATAGTAACAATTCTATTGGCGTTTGTTGGTGTCACTGTGACGAAGATGACTCCAGAAGAACAGGCATGCGCAGATAAGGGCGAACTCGTATAGAAAAGAAGACGGTATATCGGTATTAGTACTCTAAGGCAAGGCGACGCGAAAGCGTCGCTTTTGCTTTGCTAAATTTCTTACAATGTGTTATCCTTAAATCAGTGTAAAATAAAAGCTTGTAGATTGACCGTAAATAACGGAGGACCATAATGAAAAGACGTAAGAATATATTTACTAAAAAAAGCAGATGGCAAGTTATAGGAGAGAAAATTGCAGTGGTTTTTGGGATTGTGCTAGTAGTTGCTTTGTTGGGATATGGCATATATAAAGGTGTTGGTTGGATGACGTGGGGCAGCAAAGGAAAGGATTACAGCCTGAAACCAGCTGAAATTACTGTTCTTGATGGAACTAAGTTAAACCTGGAAAGTGCTTTGACCTTGGAAAGTGAAGGTAAACCTGTAAAGGGTAAGGTTTCGTCAGTAGAAGTAGGTAAAGGACTTGTAACTAGCAACAAAGAAAATGAATCGTCTAAAAGCGATGAAATAGAATTCGACGGTGAAGGCGAAGGTTCAATCCAACTTACCTACACGTTAGAAAACGGGAAAAGTGTTGCCAGGGATTTGAAGGTGAAAGTTGTTAAGGCTGAAGATTCCAAGGACAACCAGGAGTTTATAACAGGTAATGGAAAGAAGATGAAACGAGAAAACGGCGCTTTTATGGTGGATGGCTTGCCAGTTATAAATAATGTATTAAAGGTATCGGAAACCTTTGATCCCGGTGAAAGCCATGAGGCTAAGAAGGCTATGGACAAAATGATTGCCGGTGCTAAGAAAGAAGGAATCCATTTAGAAATCGTCGGCGGTTATAGAAACTGGTCTCAGCAAAAAAGCGGGTATGAATCGTATTTTAAGTTAGTAGGAGAAAAAACGGCTGAAAGGTATTGGGCTAAGGCTGGCAGCGGAGATAGTCAAAGCGGTCAAAGCTATGATCTTAACTACATGCAGCCTCAATTAATAGATACAGCTGCAGGAAAATGGCTTGATCAAAACTGTTACAAATATGGCTTTGTCATTAGGTTTCCTAAGGGTGAAGAGGAAATGACTGGCTTTGCTTATCAGCCTTGGCATGTCAGATATGTGGGGGATAAGCTAGCTGCAAAACTTTATAACCAAGGAGCTTGGATATCTATTGAACGTTATTTAGGCTTGCCTGCAAAGCAGTAGTGATGGTGATGTACAATGAAAATTCTAATAGTGATAGATATGCAAAATGACTTTGTAAGTGGTGCCTTAGGTTCTACGATGGCACAAGATATTGTAGATGACGTTAAAAGCCTTATTGGGATCTTCCCAGGGCCAGTTATTTTTACAAAGGATACTCACAGCAGTCAATATTTAGAAACCTTGGAAGGCAGAAACCTTCCTGTGCCTCATTGTAAAGTTGGCACTACCGGTTGGAATTTAGTAGACGGGCTAGTTGAATCTGTAGGATCTAAAAGAGAGTTTCCTCTAATAGAAGGGAAAAACTATATTGTTATGGAAAAACCTGGCTTTGGTGGGCCCCACTTAGTTGAAATAATAAAAGATGCGATGAAAGACAACGGCCTTTTAGCTGCTCCTAGTTGTAATGGACAATACGACCTTCAGGAAGATAATGTTCAAGACAGGCGAGAAGAAAAGAATTTAGAAATTCATATGTGCGGTCTTTGTACGGATATTTGCGTTATAACTAACTGTTTAATGTTGAGAGCGCATTTCCCAAATGTGCCAATAGTTGTTCACAGCACTGCCTGTGCAGGAAGTACAAAGGAACGTCATGAAAGTGCCCTAGAAGTAATGAAAAGCTGCCATGTAGAAGTAGTTCCGCACATAGATTTTAAAGATTATTTCGGTCTATGAGCTGTAGATGAAGGGCTCTGGCAGCTGTAAACAAAAGACTCCTGCAGTTGTAGCCGAAAGGTTTTGTCAACTATTAAAGGCTTTGAAATCCAATGGATCAAAGCCTTCTAAACTCGATAGTTAAATTGTTTATTAGATAAATCACCTTGGAGTGAGTGGAAGCCTCGTAAATTGCTTTGCTGGCTTCGGAAGGCAAAATAGCAGACACAGCTGAAATGCTGCTGCCGATGACACCTACCAAGACTATGCCTATTAAGGCTCCAAGAACCATTCCGGCTATACGATTAACAAAGCCAACAGGAGAACCAGAAAAAATACTGTCTAACAACCATAATAAGATTTTTGCAATAAGACCTAAAATTACTACCAGTATGATGAAAGCAATGGTTTCAGCTGTAGATGTTATGACTTTCTGGCCGATAATCGATTGATAGATAAACTGATTCTCTAAGTTGTTAGTAATTGTTGCTTGAAAGATATCTGTGGTCATTAACAAATGACCTATTTTAGGTGAAAGCATATAGGCGGCGAAAAAAATAAGGATCCACCCTAAAAGTGACCATACAGTTTTAAAAAAGCCGCGTTTTAAACCTGAAAATAAGGCTATCAGGAATATGGTTATAAGAAAAATATCCATTGCTCCACTAAGAAAGGTGTAACCTGTGAAATTGGTGAAAATGTCGTGCCAGTTAATTGCTTTGATGTTGGTGGCTATATTCATGAAGCTGTTCCTCCTTAATCTAGTGTGTTATAACTTACAAATACATCAATGAATTATAGGATTATAATACCTTAGAAACGGTTGTCAGTCCATAGCTAGTGAATAAGTGGTGATAACTAGTAGATAAAGGGGCTGTAAATCTTGAATTATAAAGAGGCCTGTGATACTATATAGGATATGCAAGAATTTAATATGCAAGGATTTATGAAGCTTGCCTTAGAGGAGGCAGCGAAAGCAAAAGCGAAAAATGAAGTTCCTATTGGAGCTGTAATAGTTAAAGATGGACAAGTGGTAGGACGAGGTCATAATTTAACTGAAACGTCTAAAGACGCTACAGCTCATGCTGAGATTAATGCCATTAAAGACGCAGCACGAAATCTAGGAGGCTGGCGGCTTACAGGCTGTCATATGTATGTGACCATTGAACCATGTAGTATGTGTGCAGGTGCTTTAGTTTGGTCCAGGATTGAAAGGCTATATTATGGTGCTAAAGATCCTAAGGCCGGAGGCTGCGGCTCAGTTATTAATGTGGTTAATTGCCAGGAACTCAATCACCAAGTAGAGGTGTATAGCGGGCTGTTGGAAGAGCAGTGTCGCAGTATTGTGCAGGAGTTTTTTAAAGAGCTTCGCAACAACAAGAAAAAAGTTAAATCGGAGGAAGTAACTAAGAATGAATAAGCTAAAGAAGACCCTATGGACGGTAGCTATGTCCTGTATGTTAGTGGCAAGCAGCTGCGTGGCAGCTTTTGGAGCAGAAGGGCTGCGCATTGAATCAAGCTATCCGAAAGATGGTCAGAAAAACACTACTACTGAAAACATGAGCGTAAAGCTGACTTTTTCTCAGGAACTAGGTAGCGAAAAATATTTAAAACAAAATGAGAAAGCATTTTCTATTAAGGGACCAGATGGGAAAGAACTTCCAATAAAAGTCTTCTTTAATCCAAATAACAAGAAAGAAGTTCTTGTAGCAGTAGACGTTGTTGAAATGCAGCAGAAAAAAGATGCTGGAAAAATCCAAGACAATACCAAGTATACACTAAGCATCAATAAGGACTTGACTGATAACAACGGTGGTAAGTTGGATAAAAATCAAACTATTAGCTTTGTTACTTTAAATCAGGGCTGGAACACGAAAATCTATATGTTTGCCATGACTGGTATCATGATTCTAACCTTTGTTCTAGCTTCACGTCAAAGCAAGAAACATGCTCGCGAAGAAATGGAGCTTGATGAACGTGATGAAAAGTTCAACCCATACAAAGAGGCCAAAAGAACTGGAAAGCCTCTAAGCCAGATTATTGCAGACCATGAAAAGGAAATGGCCAAGAAAAATGCTAAGAGGGCTAAGCTTGAGGCAAAACGTGCTTTGGAGCAGTTAGAGGAAGAAGAGGAAGAAACTCTGCCACCAGGACACTACAAGCTTAAGAAACATGTGCCTATTGCTGAAAGAGGCGGTAAGTACAGAACTGGTAGAAAGGCATTGGCCGAAGCAAAGCGAGCAGAGGAAGAAAGATTGGCTAAGAGAAGAGCATCTTACGGCCATAAGAAGAAAAAGAAACACTAATTAAATAAAATAAAACGAGAGCATGCTCTCGGTGGATGGAGGAGCGCTGCTCCTCCTGATTTTTTTTTAGAGGTAAATTATGTCAGAATATGCAAAAACAGTAACGATCTATGGATACGGAAAGATTAATTTATCAATAGATGTACTAGGCGTTCAAGAAGATGGTCTCCATCAAGTTGATATGATCATGCAATCTGTAGAGTTAAAAGACCATATAAATATAAAATATATAAGAGGCAACACACCGCAGTGGAGTATAGAACTTACGTGTGACAAGCCATATGTGCCTTGTGATCAACGAAATTTAGCGTACAAGGCATGTCAAATGATGATAGATAGATACGGTGAGAAATTAGATATTTCCGGTGGTATAATAAAAATAGATATTAAGAAATGGATTCCTGTGTCAGGAGGAATGGCTGGAGGCAGTGCTGATTGTGCAGCAGTAATCCATGGCCTGAATTATTTGTGGAAGCTAAATCTAAGCCTTGACGAAATGATGGGGCTGGGAGGGAGCTTAGGCTCTGATGTACCTTTTTGCATTAGCAGCCAGGCATGGGGCAATAAGGTTCTAAAAGACTCTATAAAAGGTGTATCAAGAAGCTATACTTGTGCTCGAGCTATAGATACGGGTAAAGTTTTAACCCCTGTCAAACCGCTGAAGGCGGTATTAGTTCTTGCAAGACCTGCAATTAGTGTATCGACTAAGGAAGTGTACCAAGGAATTGATGATTGTAAAATAAACGTCCATCCGGATAATGACAAGCTGGTTCAATACTTAGAATCAAACCAGTATGTTAGTGCTCGTGACGAAATGATAAACGTCCTTGAAAATTATACATTAAATGCAAAAAAGAAGGTGGCTAGGTTAAAGAGGACTATGGAAGAAATGGTTCCTGATGGAAGGGTGCTTATGAGTGGTAGCGGACCTACAATATTTGCTATTTGCAATTCGTTCGAGCAGGCTAAGGAAGCTTGCAAGCAATTGCGAGAGAAGGGATACACTGCTTATTGGACCAAGACTATGTGGTAGCAGCCCAAATGTAAATCAACGTTAAGGATATTGACTAAAAGGTCGACGTAGGACAAGGAGGCAAGTTATGATTGAATTTAGAAATTTTACAAAGGTATATCCGCGGTGTAAGGCTGTTGATGATTTAAATTTAGTTATAGATGATGGAGAGCTTTTTGGACTCATCGGCCATAACGGTGCCGGAAAATCGACTACTATTAAAACCCTGGTTAGTATTCAAGAACCTACATCGGGAGAGGTTTTTGTAAACGGCATGGCTTTGAAGGAACATAGGGACCAGGTGAAGAGACTTATAGGTTATGTGCCTGATTCGCCAGATTTGTTTTTGAAAATGCCGGTGATAGCTTATTGGAACTTAATGGCAGCAGCTTTTGGAGTAGATAAAGAGCAGTTGTTAAAAACTATAGAAGTGCTGGAAGATACTTTGGAATTTAAGGACCAAAGAAGTAGCTTGATGCAAGAGTTATCCCATGGAATGAGGCAGAAGGCAGTGATTATAGGTGCTTTGATCTCAAGCCCTGATATTTGGGTCTTAGATGAGCCTATGACTGGCCTTGACCCTCAGGCCTCGTATAATCTGAAACAATTGATGAAAGAACACGTTGCTAGAGGGAAAACTGTTATATTCTCCACACATGTACTGGAGGTGGCCGAGGCTTTGTGCACAAAAATAGCTATTTTAAAGAAAGGAAAGTGCATTTATTTAGGGACGGTCGAAAATTTAAAAGAACAGAACCAGGGTAAAAGCCTAGAAGACATCTATCTATCTATGGTTGCAGAAGGAGATGAGGTCAGTGATGAAAGAAAACTCTAAGGCGATATCTAATCGCAAAAAAGTCATTAATCAAATGATTGCATACAACATTATCGCCAGTAATCCTAATTTAACTAAGAAACCTTCATCAAGGATTAAAATCTGGAAAGACTCCAATCATCCATGGAAGGTGTTTTTAAGGGTGTACGGTTTTACCGCTGTATTTTTCCTGGTTATTTTTGGAATTAACTTCTTGATGATTGATTTTAAAGAGAATCCTTCGGTCTTTGATTTTATGTTCGTAATGCTTGTGGTTATGAATGTAGTTCAAACCAACTCCAGTTATTACAATATATTTTATGAAAGTGATGATGTGAGCATGTATGCGCCGCTTCCAATTTCTTTAAGAGATGTTTACTTTTCAAAGCTAGTTGGAGTTGGAGCAACTACGGCAATCTTTGATTTTGCGTTAATTCCATTGATTGCTAGCTATTTACATAGCACTGGGCTGGGTGGCCATAATCCTTGGGCAAATTGGGGGATTTCGACTGTCATATCTTTTGTCTTTGCAGTGGGTATAACTATGATTCTCATTGTGTTTAATTCGTACCTTAATGCGCTTTTAACATCTAAAAAGGTGTTTGTACGAAATAAGAAACTGGTGCAAACTATCAGTCAAGTAATTTTAGTGCTTTCGGCAGCTTGTGCCGGTATTGGCTTTAGCTTAATCTCTAGAAGACCTCAATTGTTTGCACATGTGCCAAGGCTATTGAGCAGTGCAATGTCGACTAGACTGGGAGTGCTTGTTACTACTGGGTGTCTGTTAATATTGGCGTGTGCTTTGTGGTGGCTTATGATGAAGAACATAGCTGCCAATTACGGAAAAAATGTAGAGTTTATTACGACTGTGACAGCTGAAAAAGAAGGCGAAGATAAAGCAAAGCGAAAAATTCAAATAGGCGGATCATTGAACAAACAACTAATTAAGTTTAATCTCGGTCTAATTGCGGATCCTACTTTACTGGTGCAGATAGTGGGAAATGGTCCTTTAATGTCCGTACTAATGCTCTTTACTATGAATTTTGCTATGTCCGAATATGATGGGGGAGCTACTGGCTTTGGTTATGGTTTTGCAGTTATAATGGGTACGATTATTGGTACCATGAGCAATTTATCGATATTGTCCTTGCCTGCTGTTATGTTCTCCTTAGAAAAAGAAAATGCTGATTATATTAGGTCTCTTCCTATATCTCGAAGCAGGTATTTCAGATTGAAGATTGTGTTAGCAGTTATGGTAATAGCTCCTATGGTGTTAATTCCTTTAGAAATCATATTGTGGATCAAAGGTTGCAGCCTTTTCAACATGTTGCTTGGGGCGGCAGCGTACATACTAGAAGCAGTGCCATTGGCAATAATATTCGGTGCCTACGATGCTAAAAATGTATACACTAACTGGCATAATGTGGCGGACTTGATAAGTGGTTCTAGAAAGACAAAGGCTGTGGTACTTATTCTTGTGTTCTTTCCATTTAGTGTAGCGTTACTGGTCATGTCGCTTCTTGGATTAATGAGTAACATGGTCCAGTTGATAATAAGTTTGGTGGTTGTGGCAATTACGTGGATTGTAGCCTCAGTATACAAACGTAATTTCGAAGATTTAAACGTGTAGGTATAAGAATCCTAAGATAATTGACAAAAAAGGCTGTTGAGTTTGATTTCAACAGCCTTTTTAGTTATTTCAAGTTTTAGTTTATTTAAAGGGATACAGGAAATTTAGGTGGGGAAGGAGGTTAAGGCTTGTTGTTAGTTGGATGTTAGCTTTGTTGTAAGAGTTTTGGTCTTACCTTTTCTTAACACCACCACTTCCACTTTATCGCCTATTTTATAGTTACTTAAAACCTGAAAAAGTTCTGCAGAAGTAGGTGTTTCTTCGCCGTCTACATAAGCGATAAGGTCGCCTTTTTCAAAGCCTGCTTCTTGGGCTTCCTTACTGCTGACTTCGGCTACATATACTCCTGGAAGTTTAAGACCTTGATTTCTTGCAGCTTCTTCAGTGGGCACATTGAGGATTTTAATGCCGATGATGGCCCTGTCAGTGACTTTTCCATGCTCTATTAGATCTTTAGCAACTTTTGCAGCGGTGTTGATAGGTATAGCAAAGCCTAGACCTTCCACGTAGGTACCGCCTGTTTTTGCAACTACTATACCTATGAGACGCCCTTCGTCGTCGAACAAGCCGCCACCTGAATTACCTTGGTTAATAGCTGCGTCTGTTTGCATTAGATGCATTTTAATGCCACCTAAATTGATTTCTCTGTCTAAGGCGCTGATTATTCCTGCAGAAGCTGAGCCACCTAACTTGCCTAGAGGGTTGCCCATAGCTACCACCATGGTTCCTTGGCGAAGCTGACTGCTGTCACCGTATGTGACTGTTGAGAAATTTTCGCCAGAAATTTTAAGGACTGCCAGGTCTAATTTATCGTCAAAGCCAACTAGTGTAGCCGGATATTGATTTCCGTCTTTCAGGGTTACTGTAATAGTTTGGGCATCTTTAATAACGTGATTACAAGTTAGTATGTAGCCTGAACTGTCAATTATAACGCCACTACCTGCGCCTTCTTTTACTAGGTTAGAAATGAAAGAATCGGTGGCAAGTGCCTCGGTGTTGATTTCCACTACTGCATCCTGATTTTTTTCTATTATTTGTGGAATTGTAAGCTTGCTGCCAGTTGCCTTTTCAAGGGAGTACTTAACGGCTGATGAATGAGCATCATTGGCGCCGATGAGCCTTACTCCATAAAATCTAAGACCTAAGATGGTAAGTCCTGATGTAATGACCATTGCAAGGATTACTACTATGATTAAAACTGGCCAGGAAATGCCTTTGGCTGATTTTTTTCTAGCGTTTTTTTGCTTTCTGTTGGCCTTCTTCTGGTGAAAATCGCTGTCAATAGAATCAGGCTGGCCAGTTTGAAGATCTTGCTCCACAGGATCAGGCTGGCCTGTTTGAACACCTTGCTCCACAGAATCATGCTGGCTAGTTTGAAGATCTTGCTCCACAGGATCAGGCTGGCCAGTTTGAAGCTCTTGCTCCACAGAATCATGCTGGCCTGTTTGCATACCTTGCTCCACAGGATCAGGCTGGACCATTTTGTCATCGGCTTCAGATGTTTCTACTTCCTTAGGGACATTGTGTGTCTCAATTTCTGGAGCAGAGCTATCCAATTCTTGATCATTATAGAATTTTTTAAATTCCTTCATAAAACTCACCCCTCTTTATCAACTAAATTTTGTTTTTATATGTAAAATATATCATTTATATGATACAATGTATAATTGAATTTGTAAAAGGGTAAGGAGTGAAAAAAGTGGGTAAAGTTCTAACAGCCATTGATAAATCAGGCTCTTTTAGAGTGTACCTAGGTATTACCACAGATGTTGTGGAAGAAGCAAGGAAGTTACATTCTACTACACCTTTAGGAACCGCAGCGCTGGGACGAGTTTTGACTGGCGCAGGTCTAATGGGACTGATGATGAAAGAAGAATCAAACTACCTGACGATGAAGTTCAAAGGTGACGGTCCGGCAGGTAGCATTACGGCAACGGCCGACGGAAAAGGCCAAGTACGAGGATATATACAAAATCCAATGGTGGATTTACCACTAAGGGCAGACGGCCATTTAGATGTAGGAGGAAGTCTTGGCATAGGCCAATTAAGCGTATCTAAGGACTTAGGGTTAAAAATGCCGTACTCAGGCCAAATAGATCTTGTTTCTGGAGAGATTGCAGAAGATATAAGTATGTATTTCTATTTATCTGAACAGCAAAATACTTCTGTTGCTCTTGGGGTGAAAATCGCAAAGGACCTAAGTGTTTTATGTAGTGGAGGTATGATAATACAGATGCTTCCAGGGTTTACAGATGAAGTTGTAGACGTTTTAGAACAGGTTATTGGCCAGATGAAGTCAATGACAACTATTATTGAAGAGGCGATGTTAAAATCTAAGGGTCTGGAACAAGAGCAGGTGTTAGCTTTGATGGCAGAAAGCATATTCGGTGGATTACCTGAGGAATATCGCTTGGAAACCTTGGCTTTTAGAGATATTACTTGGCATTGTAACTGCTCCTACCACAGAATGGAAAGAGGGCTTATTGCTTTAGGCAAGGAAACGCTAGTGGAACTGATGGAAGAAGAGCCACATCAGGCTGAATTAGTTTGCCAATTTTGCAATAGCAAGTATGTCTTTGATAAAGGGCAACTAGCTGGCCTGATAGAGATAATCGACAAGAAAAATAATAGCGAAAAATAGGCTAAGATAGGATGGAATAAAGGTGAGTTACGAGGGTTTAAAACTAGGTTTGGTCTTTGGAGGCATGTCAGAAGAACATCAGGTGTCTGTTATGTCTGCAGTATCGGTGATGGAACATTATAACAAAGCTAAGTACCAACTGATTCCTATAGGAATAACAGAAGACGGCCGCTGGATTAAAGTAGAGTCTGGCGTAGACTCGTTGAAAGATGGAAGCTGGTGTCTAGGTGAAGAAATCAACGTGACTAAGCTGCCGGAAATAATAGATTTTGCTTTGCTTCTCACCCATGGAAGATGGGGAGAAGATGGGAAACTGCAGGGGCTTTTGGAATTTCTTAAACTTCCTTATGGAGGTTGCGGAGTTTTAGGGTCTGCTGTAGGAATGGACAAAGCCATGGCTAAGGACGTACTTAAATCGCATAATATAGATGTGTGCAAATACATGGTGGTCTATGACGTAAAGCCATCTACGTTGGAAAACGTAGTCTCTACACTAGGTTTTCCAGTATTTGTTAAACCAGCCAATGGAGGCTCCAGTTTAGGTATATCTAAGGCTCAAAACATGGAACAATTAATTTTGTCTATTAATGATGCTTTGTTTTACGATAGACGTGTCCTAATTGAAGAGGCTGTAAGTGGTAGAGAAATTGAAACAGCAATTATGGGAAATAGGCCGGAGGCTTTAACTGCCGGCGGAATTGGGGAAATCGTTTCTGCTGGTGATTTTTATGATTACGAGGCTAAATACTTGGAAAATCAAGGAACAAAGCTAATAATAGGACCGCAGATGGACCCGAGCCAAGAGGCTTTGTTGCTGGAAATGGCGAAAAAAACTTATATGGTACTTGACTTAACAGGCTTTGCTCGTATAGACTTCTTTGTTGAGGAGGGTGGTAGAGTCATGGTAAATGAAGTGAACACTCTTCCAGGTTTTACTAAGTACAGTATGTTTCCTAGGCTTATGGAAGCTGCTGGCATGAGTTACCAAGAAATTATAGAAAAGATAGTGGAGCTAGGTTATGAAAGATGTAACTTTGGAAATTAGTTCTGTTCATGAAATTAAAGGAATAGAGCCGGCAAAAACCTTTAATACTTATATTGGTCAAGTTGAACAAAAGTCGGATAAGTTGATATGTAGGTATGAACCTATGCATAAAGAACTTATGGAAGATAACAGAATGTTATTGGAATATAAGCCGGGGAAATTGCAAGTTTTAACATATGACAGTAACGGATCCCTGGTGGGACATTTAAAATTTGCTTTAGGAGAAAGAACCGATTCTTTCTATCCATCTCCAGTAGGACGGCTGGAGGTGGAAATTCTAACAAGAACAATGGAGCTTAGTAGCTTTGACGGGTATGATCTGTTGGAGTTAGAATATAAGATTGGTTTGGCAGATGTAGAGCAGGCAGCAAAGCTAAGAATGAAGTTTTCTTATTAGCTACAGGGCTGCAACGTGTGGAAAGGTGAGAAAGTGCAGGTGATAGTATGAATAAGAAACAGTTTATTGCGAGGGTCATAGTCGTTGTTATAACACTTACAATGGTTGGAACTACTGTGCTTTGGGCAATTGAATTTTAGGCCGCCGAATTTTAGGCAATTGAATTTTAGACAACTAAATTTTGGAAACTGGATTTTAGGCAACTGGATTTTAAGGGAAAGGAATTACAATGAAAAAGGGATTTGATGCAGAAAAGTATATTGAAGAGCAATCGAAGTATATTTTAGAAAGGATTAATGAAGGGGATGCTGAACGCCTTTATTTAGAGTTCGGCGGAAAGTTGGTCCATGACAAACATGCCATGAGGGTCCTTCCAGGTTTTGATGAAAATGCGAAAATCAAACTTTTACAGAAAATGAAAGATCAGGCGGAAATCATTATCTGTATTTATGCAGGGGACATAATGACAAGCAAAACTAGACATGATTTTGGCATAACTTACGATTTGGAAGTATTAAGGTTAATCGATACATTTAGAAAGTATGATCTAGAAATTAACAGCGTCGTAGTTACTAGATATGAAGATGCGCCAGCCGTTAATATGTTTATTAATAAATTAGAAAGACGTGGAATTAAAGCGTATAAGCACCATTTTACAAAAGGTTATCCAACAGATGTGGATACCATTGTAAGCCCAGAAGGGTATGGTGCTAATCCGTATATTGAAGTAACTAAACCTTTAGTGGTTGTTACAGGCCCAGGTGGAGGAAGCGGTAAGCTGGCTACATGTCTTTCCCAGCTATATCACGATTATACTAGAGGCACAAAGGTGCGTTATGCTAAATTCGAGACCTTCCCTGTATGGAATTTACCGTTAAAACATCCAGTTAACATAGCTTATGAAGCTGCCACTGCCGACCTTAAGGACGTAAACATGATTGACTCCTTCCATTTAGATGCATACGGTGAAACAGCGGTAAACTACAATCGTGACCTAGAAGTGTTCCCTGTAGTAAAAAGAATTATAGAAAAAATCACTGGAGAGCAGTCAGAATACAAGTCCCCAACAGATATGGGCGTAAATAGAGTTGGCTTTGGAATTGTAGATGATGAGGTTTGCCAAGATGCGTCAAAGCAAGAAATTATAAGGCGATATCTGATTGCTAAATGCGACTATAAGAAGGGTAAAATCGGTGAAGACGCTTTAGAAAGAGCTGAATTACTGATGAATGAAGTAGGCTGTGATGTTTCTGATCGCCAGGTAGTTAGACAAGCGAGAGAATATGCTGAATACAAACGTAGTTGTGGTGAAAGATATGAAAATGTAGTTGCTATGGCCATCCAACTAGAAGATGGAACTATGATAACAGGTAGGAGCTCGAGAAGAATGGTGGCGGCTGCAGCTATGGTTCTAAACAGCATCAAACACCTATCAGGGCTAGCTGATGATATGCCTATAATTACACCGCAAATTTTAGAGACTATACAAAATCTTAAAACTGATTCGTTAGGATATGATAGAACTAGCTTGAATTTAGAAGAAGTTTTGATGGCTCTTGCTATTTCTAGCGCTACTAATCCGGTTGCTGCAGTGGCAATGGAAAGATTAAAAGAATTACATGGATGCAAATCTCACTGCACTGCTATTTTAAGTGATAGAGACGAACAGACTTTAAGTGCAATGGGTATAGATGTTACATCAGATCCAGAGTATGTAACTACTAATTTATATAGCCATTAGTACAAAGCTAAAAATAGAAGATAGAGAAGGCTGGAACTTAGGTGTTCCAGTCTTTTGCTTTGTTAAATTATAACTAAATTCCTAAAAGTTGGCAATTTACAAAAAATTATTGTGATAAATAGTGCTCCGTGGTAAAATTATGGCAACAATTCTAACGTAGGCATAATAGAGCAATTTTATAAGGAGGAGACGATGAAGAAATTTACCGGTCCAGTTAAATTGGCACTATCCATGGTTTTATTAATAGTTGTAGTGGCAAGCCTAACAGGTTGTGGCAAGAAGAGCCCAGAAGATTTGCTAGAGGATGCCTCGAAAAAAATAGAGGCGGCAGATAGTCTTGCTTTTGAAAATGCAACGGTAAAAACTGAAGTGAAAACGGCAGATAATAATGCGAGTATGACCATCGGTTTTAGTGGACAGTATATCAAGTCAAAAACGGATAACCCTGCGGATTTTCAAGCGAAAGTAGACATGTATGTAGAAGCATTAGGTGGGAAAAATAGCGTTACAGCCTTTATAAAAGATGGCACGATATACAGCGATGAAGGAAGTCATAAGTTGAAACAAAGCCTAGGTTTATCCCAGGAGGACATAAAGAGACTTGTTGGATTAAATGACAACCTTAAGCTAAAGAATTTTGTCAAAAAGAGTAAACAAGACGGAGATAAAGTAATTTTAAACCTTGATGGGGCAAAGTTTATTGAAACCTACATGAAAGATACAGAAGATAAGGTTCCTGCCCAGGTGTCGCAGGCGCTTGCTTTGTTAAAGGCTGTTAAGATAGACGATATGATCATTGAGGCGACAATTGTTAAAGAGCAGCTAACCGCTATTAAGTACAATTTTGCTATGGAACTTAATGGGGCTTTAGTGGGAACTCCGGGAAATGATGTGAAAATAGAAGTTAGCTTTGATATTCCAAAGATAACTACCAATAGTGTAAAATCTATTGATTTCCCTAATTTCGATGAGTATATTGAGGTACCGAGTATAGATCTTCCAGGTCTTGCACCAGGTGGGGCGCAGGCTTAAGCACAGATCCTAAGGGCATATGCAAGCAGCTTGTTGGGGCTGGAGAGACGGTGTATATCTCCGATTTCACCAAGTACCATTCCTCCTTGATGTATCCGATACCAGGAATGGACATAATGGCAGAATTATTGATGGTAAGCTCAAAGTTTTTCAGATAAGGCAAATGAAGATGATCTTCAAAAATTAGACTAGAGGCTTAAAGAGTCAGTGCTGACGGTTGGGAATAGGTAGCTTATGATTATATGGCTACCTTTTTTCAAGTTAAGGGTGGATTTATCATAACCTATAGAAAAAAGATAGATTAAACTAAATTACAGCATTATTTTTAGTTAGTAACTGGGCTTATTTAAATCGAAATATGTAGGTGTTACATCATGTTCAAGTTGCATAACTTTGGAGGTGTAAGAATATGAAACAATTAGAAACAAATAGGAGACTTTTGGCTTGGGGAAGTATTATTTTAGTATGTGCAATTATATTATCCGCTTTTATTTTTCTTAAGCAAAAGACTATAATAAATGATCTTTCAGATATAGAGCCATATATTGATAGCTATTCAGTTGAATACAAAAGTGAAAGAGGGTTTGGTAATGATAGGTTTGATATCTACTCTTTTAAGTTAAAGAAAAGTAATGAAATTGATCTATTTAATTTGATAGATAATAAGTTTCAAAACGAATATACTTATTTTAAAGGTATGCTTGAAAATATTAATACGAACGAAGATAATAGTAATACTCATATTAGAAAAGACTTAAATAACTTCATATCTTACAATGATACAAAATATTTCATTATAGATGTAGCAGGAACTAAAAAGCTATATCTTTATAATGAGAAAATGAGTAAAGGATACTGCTTAATATTAACTATATGATATTAAAGATGATTGTAATTTAGTCAAATAAATAGACACTTTTTTAAAATGTTTTTTAAGGAAAGACAGAATTATTCCTGCCTTTCCATATAGAATGTCTTTATTTCATCAGGGGTGTAATTTCCTAGCGAAGAATGAGGTCGTTTGGTGTTGTAACGGTTTATGTATTCAAAGCAACAAAGCCGTAGTTCAGCCTGATTGCGAAAGGACTTTCTATGAATACATTCTCGTTTCATATTACGAAGAAAACAAGAAATTGTAGTGTTTACACTTGAAAAACGATACAATGTAAGTGTAAACGCAACAAAAGATGGAGAGTATATTAAAAAAATAGCAGAAAGTAGATATAAGGAAAGCTTTACTTTCAAGGGTGGATTTTTATTATCAAGGGTAGTGGGGGTAGATTCAAGGAGTACTGTTTTAAGAAATTCAATCTCAATCATAAAAAGGCAGTAAGAATGCTGCCTTTTTTGCGTGGGGAATAGGATATATTGAACTTTTGAGTAAATTAGTTTGATTTAATCTTATTTATGCGTTTTTTTAGGAGGCTATAAGTCTTGTAAAATCCTAGCTTTGATGATAAAATATAGAATTGATTTAATGTAATTAAACGATTGAGAGGTATTACTAAATGGACAATAATTTCAATACTAAATACACCAGTCCATTTTCAGAAAGATACGCCAGCAAGGAGATGCAATATATCTTTTCTCCAGAGACTAAATTTAGAACTTGGAGAAAACTTTGGATCGCTTTGGCAGAGGCAGAACAGGAATTGGGACTGAATATTACTGATGAGCAAATTAGGCAGTTAAAGGCCTTTGCTGATCAAATTAACTATGAAGAGGCAAGAGAACAGGAGCGCAAGGTTAGACACGATGTAATGAGCCATGTTCACGCATATGGCTTGCAGTGTCCAGATGCCAAGGGAATTATCCATTTAGGCGCTACTTCGTGTTATGTGGGGGATAATACGGATATTATCGTAATGGCCAAAGGGCTTAAGTTAATAAGAACTAAACTGATAAATGTAATAGATAAGTTGGCTAAGTTCGCAGATGAGCATAAGGCCTTGCCTACCTTGGCCTACACCCATTATCAACCGGCACAGCCTACAACAGTAGGAAAGAGGGCAACTCTTTGGATGCATGACTTAGTTATGGACTTGCAGGACTTAGACTATGTGCTAAGTACGTTGAGATTGTTAGGCTCTAAAGGTACTACAGGGACTCAGGCTTCCTTCTTGGAACTATTTGAGGGAGATCATGAGAAGTGCAAGGCTTTAGATGAGAAAATCGCTGAGAAAATGGGATTTTCCGGATGTTACAAGGTGTCTGGTCAGACTTACAGCAGGAAGGTGGACGCTAGGGTGGTTAATTTGTTGGCTTCCATAGCGCAATCTGCACATAAGTTCTCCAACGATGTAAGACTTCTTCAACATATGAAGGAAATAGAAGAACCTTTTGAAAAAAATCAAATTGGCTCTTCTGCAATGGCTTACAAGCGTAATCCTATGAGATGTGAGAGAATGGCTGCGCTATGCAATTACGTTATGGCAGATGTTTTAAATCCGTCCATTACAGCGGCAACTCAGTGGTTCGAAAGAACCCTTGACGATTCAGCAAATAAGAGAATTTCCATTAGCGAGGCTTTTTTGGCCGTAGATGGAATCTTAGACTTATATAACAATGTGGCAAATGGCCTAGTGGTTTATCCGAAGGTTATTGAAAGTCACATGATGGCAGAACTACCTTTTATGGCAACGGAAAACATTTTAATGGATGCTGTAAAAGCAGGTGGAGATAGACAGGAGCTTCATGAGCGAATTAGAGTTCACTCTATGGAAGCTGGGAGACAGGTTAAAGAGTTTGGAAAACCATGTGATCTATTAGATCGAATCGCAGAAGATCCAGCTTTTAATATAACGAAAGAGGCTTTACAGAAGGTTATGAAACCGGAAAATTACATTGGAAGGTCAGTGGAGCAGACTACAGAGTTTCTAGACGAGGTCATAAAGCCAATTATTGATGAAAACCGAGATCTACTTGGTGTTCAGGGACAAATAAGCCTTTAGGCAAAGAATTGGAGGAATTTTTATGATTAAAGCTATTGTAGGTGCTAACTGGGGAGATGAAGGAAAAGGAAAGATTACTGATACCTTATCTCAGGAATCAGACATTATCGTGAGATTCCAGGGGGGAAGTAATGCCGGTCATACTATTAAAAATGACTACGGCAAGTTTGCTTTGCACATGCTACCTTCTGGTGTGTTTTACGATCATACTACCAGCGTTCTAGGAAATGGTGTAGCTCTTAACATTCCAAAACTCATTGAAGAAATCGACAGTTTGGTAAAAGGTGGAGTTCCAAAACCAAAGCTTTTAGTATCAGACAGAGCACACATCGTAATGCCTTACCACATCATGTTAGATGAGTATGAAGAGGAAAGGCTAGCAGGAAAGTCATTTGGTTCTACGAAATCAGGTATTGCACCTTGCTATTCAGATAAATATGCAAAAATCGGCTTCCAGGTTAATGAGTTGTTCATGGAAGAGGATGCTTTGAGAGAGAAAATAAATAATGTATGCACTATTAAAAATGTACTTTTCAAGCATTTATACGGGAAAGAAGGCATAAATCCAGATGAAATTTACGATTTGATGATGGAGTACAAGGAAATGATCAAGCCTTATGTTGCTAATACAAGCGCATTTTTACATGAGGCAATGAGTCAAGGTAAAGAAATTCTACTGGAAGGTCAGCTGGGCGCAATGAAGGATACTGATCATGGAATTTACCCAATGGTTACATCTTCTTCTACTTTAGCTGCTTTTGGAGCAGTAGGAGCTGGAGTTCCGCCTTATGAAATTAAGGAGATTATTACAGTTGTAAAGGCTTATTCATCAGCTGTAGGTGCAGGAGCCTTCGTTAGTGAAATTTTCGGCGAGGAAGCTGAAGAACTAAGACGTCGCGGTGGAGACGGCGGAGAATACGGTGCTACAACAGGTAGACCAAGAAGGGTAGGTTGGTTTGATGCAGTTGCTACTAAATATGGTTGCAAGATGCAAGGAGCAACACAGGTAGCTTTGACCGTACTTGATCCTCTTGGTTATTTAGACGAAATTCCTGTATGTGTAGCTTATGACGTAGATGGTAAGGAAACTACCGAGTTCCCTAATACTACTTATCTATATAAATCAAAGCCAGTGCTAAAAATGATGAAAGGCTGGAAAAGCGATATTACCGGCATTAAAAACTGGGACGAACTGCCAGTTCAGTGCCAAGAGTATGTAAACGAAATTGAAAGGCTTATTGGGGTGCCAATCACGTTAGTTGGAAGTGGTCCTGGCAGAGAGGATATTATCAAACGCACACCGTTAATTTAAGAGCTAGTCGTTTAATTTACAGAGGAGAAAGATATGTACAAGGAAGCTATAAGACCTGCATGGGCGGAAATCAATTTAACTAATCTTGATTACAACATTAAGGAAATTATAAAAAAAGCTGACGGTCAGGAGATCATCGGTGTAATTAAGGCGGATGCCTATGGACATGGGGCAGAGAAATGCGCTGAGGTATTGCAGGAAAATGGAGTTAAAACCTTTGCTGTTGCAACCTTACACGAAGGTATAGCCTTAAGGCAGGCTGGGTTTAAAGAAAAAATTGTAATTCTGGGCCTTACACCAAGTCTTTATGCAGATGTTTTAGTGAAATTCGATTTAACTCCAGTGGTTTGTAGCTACGAAAATGCCCAAGCTATTAGCATAGCAGCTGAACAGGCAGGAAAAACTGTTAGCGGTCTAGTAGCCGTTGATACTGGAATGGGCAGAATAGGATATTTGTACACTGAAATCTTGAAGGCGGCTTCTGAAATTAAGTTGATGGAAGTATTACCTAACTTTAATGTAGCAGGAATTTTTTCTCACATGGCAACGGCAGATGCTTTTGATAAAAGCTTTGCTAAGGAACAAGAGGCTAACTTCGTAAGTTTCTGTGCTGCCCTAGAGGAAGAAGGCATTAAGATTCCTATGAAAACCTTGGCTAACAGCGCTTCTATAATGGAGATTCCATCCATACACTTCGATGCTGTAAGGCCTGGGATAGTCCTTTATGGATGCTATCCGTCAGATGAGGTTAATCCTGCAGAACTATCACTTAAACCTGTAATGTCAATTAAAGCTAATATTGTTCACATTAAAGATGTGCCGGTCGGTTTTTCTGTCGGATATGGAAGGAAGTTCATTGCCGAAAGACCGTCGAAAATTGCTACAATAACCCTAGGTTATGCAGATGGCTACCCTAGACCTTATTCCAAAGATGCAAAGGTTATAGTAGGTGGCAAGCTTTGTAAGATAGCTGGAAACATTTGTATGGACCAGTGTATGATCGATGTTACAGATGTGGAAGATGTAAAAATTGGAGATCTAGTTATCGTAATGGGTAGTGATGGCCAGTTGTCAGTGACAGCCGATGATATTGCAAAGGCTACTGGAACTATTAACTATGAGATTTGTTGTGCATTTGGACAGAGACTACCGAAGGTTTACGTTAAATAGAAATTTAAGCCACCTGTAAGGGTGGCTTTGCCATAGAAAAAATAGAAAGGGAATGAGATGGAGCTATTAAGGAAAAAAGAAGGATTTATATGCGACATGGATGGTGTAATCTACCATGGAGATAAACTTTTACCAGGTGTAAAGGAATTTGTCAGCTGGCTTCAGGAAAATGACAAGAAGTTCTTGTTTCTGACTAACAACAGCTGTAAGACGCCGTTAGAATTAAAACTGAAGCTGGAATCTATGGGTTTACATGTGGATGAGAGTAACTTTTATACAAGTGCACTTGCAACGGCTAAATTTGTAAGCCAACAGACACACCATGCCAGTGCATTTGTTATTGGTGATCCAGGGCTTGTAGGGGCATTATATGATGCAGGTGTAGTAATCACAGATAAAAACCCTGATTACGTTATTGTGGGAGAAACAGTGAATTATAACTTCGATTCTATTTCTAAGGCTGTTACCTTAGTTAGAGGCGGAGCAAAGCTAATAGGAACCAATTGGGATCTTACTGGCCCAACTGTTGACGGCATAATTCCAGCATGCAGAGCTTTGATTTCACCTATTGAGCTGGCTGCAGAAAAAAGCGCTTACTACATAGGAAAACCTAATCCTCTAATGATGAGAACAGGCCTTAGAAGGTTAGGTGTCCACTCTGAAGACGCTGTCATGATAGGAGATAGAATGGATACAGATGTAATTGCAGGTATTGAATCTGGCCTTGATACTGTTTTAGTCTTATCAGGTGTTACATCAAAATCAGAAATTGAAAACTTCCCATATAGACCTCGACTTGTATTGAACGGCGTTTGGGAAATTCCTGAAAGCAAGGGAGTGAAATAATATGGACAATCCTTATAACGATGAGAAATTGACTGGTGGAGTTGGAAAAGAACCTGCCCACCAGCTTGTAGACTTAAATGGAAAAATTCACGAAGAGACACTGGAGTGTAGTCCCCTTTCCCCAAAAGAAGAGGAAATGCCGGATAGTAGTTTTGAAGAGCTGGAGAAAGAGGCCAATAGCTACGACCAAAATATAGGCGTCTACCAACCTGAAAATACTGAAAAACAAAGCCAGGAAGAGGCAGAAGGCATCCTTGAAGTCACCGAAAACGGCTACGGATTCCTAAGGAGAAACAACTTTCAATCCGGGCAAGACGATGTTTACGTGGCTGCCATTCAGATCAGGCGTTTTAATCTTAAAACCGGAGACAAGGTTCGAGGTATTTATAGGCCGCCTAAAAATGGAGATAGATTTGGAGCTTTGATATACGTTATTTCTGTCAACGATGGAACCTTGGAAGAATCAATTAAACGGCCAAATTTTGAGGATTTAACGCCGATTTTTCCTACAGAAAGACTGAGTCTTGAATCAGAACCCAAAGACTTATCTACACGTTTAATAGATCTAATTGCACCAATAGGGAAAGGACAAAGAGGTCTAATAGTAGCACCTCCAAAGGCTGGAAAAACCATTTTAATGAAAAAAATCGCTAAGAGCATCGAGGAGAAATACCCAGATGTAGAACTGATGGTTTTGTTGATTGATGAAAGACCAGAAGAAGTAACTGACATGAAGCGCTTTTTAAAAACTGGTCAGGTAATTGCGTCCACCTTTGATGAGTTACCTCATCACCATGTAAAAGTGGCAGAATTAGTCCTTGAACGAAGTCACAGACTGGCTGAATATGGTAAAGACGTAGTTATCTGT
>F241_Great_Cormorant__coassemble_540_pt1 | contig 36047 bp, 29 predicted proteins | sample F241_Great_Cormorant__metabat2_high_PE_004 | metagenome-assembled genome bin F241_Great_Cormorant
TGTAGTGTTCAAGGTCATTAATAGCTGCTGTTTTGGCTTCAGCTAAAGCTCTTTCCTTAGCTGCATCTTCTTCAGCTTTAAGCTGTGCATCTGTCTTTATAGCATCTGCCTTAGCTTTTGCTGCACCAAGTGCAGTTGCCACTGCATCTGTGTCTTTTGCCTGATTTATTGCAGCCTTTCCATCTGCTACTACCTTAGCAAGCTCTGCCTTTTGAGCTTCTCTGTATTCTGCAGGGTTCTTGTAGTGTTCAAGGTCATTAATAGCTGCTGTTTTGGCTTCAGCTAAAGCTCTTTCTTTAGCTGCATCTTCTTCGGCTTTAAGCTGTGCATCTGTCTTTATAGCATCTGCCTTAGCCTTTGCTACACCAAGTGCAGTTGCTACTGCATCTGTGTCTTCTGCCTGATTTATTGCAGCTTTTCCATCTGCTACTACCTGAGCAAGCTCTGCCTTTTGAGTTTCTCTGTAGTCTTGTGGGTTCTTGTAACTTTCAAGGTCGTTAATAGCTGCTGTTTTGGCTGCCACTAAAACCGATTGGTTTTCTATTGCATCATTTAATTCACTTATTGCTTCATCTAAGGAATCTTCATCTGTAGTTACATCTAAGGCTTTGTCTTTTAGCAGGTCATATGCTGCTTTTACTTTTGAATTTGACAAAATTTTTTCTTTGTCAGGTGATGAATTTATATCACCTAGCAGTCTTAAAGCCTCACTTTTATCTGTGGTAATCGGATTTTCTGCATTATACCCTGTTGGCCAACAATCCCCGCCTAAACCAATTACTGTAAAAGCCCATCTAATTACCATGCCATCTTCGCAAACAACACTTCCTGCTCCTACAGGAGAGTGCACATGATTATTAGAAAATACCCATCCTGATGAAGACGTATAATCAAATTCTCCTAAGCGTTCCTTTGGTCTAGGATTAGTTACATTCACTTCGTTTTCATCAATATAATCTTGAATAAACTTAGGGAATACGGCAGTTCTACTTCCATTAGGGTCATCGATTTCTGAAAGGTACCAGCCCCAACTTCGTCCACTTTCAGCTCTATATCCGTTTAGAGCAAAGAACCTATCTAAGGCATATCCCAGTTTTTCTGGTTGAGCTGGTTTTCCATCTTCTGGTTCTCCCATTGCAAAAGGTACTTTCTGTGGCTCTATTAAATATCCTTGTCCAATATTGGACTTTTCCATTGAAAAGTAGAAATATCCAATTGCATTTTCTTTAATCCATTCTCTTTCCATATCATCTAATAATTGTTTATTAGTAACTAGAACTCTCTGTGGATTATAAAGCTTAAGGTAGGCTGTACGAGCAGTATCAAAAGCCTTCCTCGTCTTATTACCATCTCTAATTTGATTAATCAGATCTATAACTACGTCTGCTTTCCTTTGATTTTCCTTTAATTCGTCTTCTACAGTTTTTATTTTATCTATAGATTTAATTGCATCGTCATATGCATATTGTGCATCTTCTATTGTTTCAGCATCATTGATATTTTTGATTCCTTCAGCTCTAATTTTTTTAATTTTATTCCATTTCTTCGTTTCGTACAAAGCTTCATCCTGAGCCTTATACTCAGTCAGTTGATTTATTAACTGGTCTTTTTTTGTTTCTAAAGCCTTTAGTTGCTCATCTGTCAAAATCTCATCTGCCTTAGCCTTTGCTTCATTTAATGCAGTTGCTACTGCATCTGTGTCTCCGGCTTTGTTAATTGCAGCTTTTCCATCTGCTACTACCTGAGCAAGCTCTGCCTTTTGAGTTTCTCTGTAGTCTTGTGGGTTCTTGTAACTTTCAAGGTCGTTAATAGCTGCTGTTTTTGCTGCGTCTAGAGCTGACTCTGCGCCTTTATCAACTTTAACAACTACAAGAGCTGTTGAAATAGGAGATGGATCACCCTCCTTAGCAGCCCATACCAAGTATGTACCAGGCTTATCAAAAGATAATTGAACTTCTCCTAAGTTATTTGTGGTTTTCTCACTAACAACTACTTTTCCGTTAAATGAATATCCTATTTTCGCATTTGCTACAGGCTGAACCCCACTAGCTGGTTCTGCCAAAGACACAGAATTCAAGTGCAAAGTAATAGTCTCATCTGTCAGTGCGTCCACATTGTATTCAGTGAAATAAGCCATTCTAGATTCATCGTGCCAGTTAGGATCGTAATATACCAGCACATGATCTCCGTCTTTTAACTTTTTCTGGCCTACACCTAGCTCAGCCATTACATTATTCACAGCTAGTAAAAAGCTACCATTAGGGTTTATATGCTTCCAGTACTTATTTCCACCTAATACCTTCATCCAGTTGCCGTCATCACTGCAGTCGAACTGATTTTGGTCTGCAGTATTTACGCCTTTAGCCTTCAAAACCTTTTCTATAGCTAATACCGGTACTGGATCTGTAAATTCCAAATCCTTGTAATAATCTACTCCTGCAGTGAAGTAAAGTTTATCGATTTTTACATTGACAGGAGCCTCTACAGACTCAGTGCCCTCGTCTTGAAGTCTCAACCAAATCGGAACTTCTTCCACATTGATATTAACCGTATTCTTGATTTCAGGGTTATCCTTTAATACTACTGTAAGGTCTAGGTTACCAGCTTCCATCAGCTTAACCGTTCCAGATTCCTTATCTAATTTCAGACCTTTTTGGTTGCTTCTTTCAAAAGATAAATAGTCACTATTAGCAGCAAGCTCATGACCTCTATATTTGACTTTAATTGGTAGAGCTTGTCCTAGCTTTGCCTTACCATCACTTAGTCCCTCTAAGACTAGTTCTAAATTGTTTTCCTTAGCTGAGTCTGTGTATTGTGCTTTAACAGTAGTGGCTTTGTTCATCTCAAAGGAGTAAGTGTACTGTACTCCATCAAATGTGCAATTTGCCTTAACATCTTCACCATTGACTAAAAGCTTGTCCAGCTCTTTGTGAGCAGGTTCTCTTACAACGACCTTTACCTTAGCCCCTTGGTCTACCTTTCCTGCTGCAGGAGCAGTTGTTACTCCTTCACCTTCTACAGTTAGCTGTAGTTTTTCTGCCGGTGCATATTTGAAAACAACGGTGTTATCTGCTTCAGTAACTGTTTTTTCAATGTGTTCCGGTTTAACAAAGCCAGCAATATCCACAGGTACAAACTCATATTTCTGTCCCCTAGTGAAATAGTTTTCTCCGATAATCTTATTTCTAATTACTTTATCAGTGTAGACTTTTGGTGTGTTATACGGATTATCGTAATTTGTTAAATAATGCTTATCGCCTTCTACGGCGGTCTCTTTTTCTATATAAGTGCCTTTTACCTTTTTAACGGTATTTTTTTCCATACCTACTGCTACTATATCATCAGCTATGGTATGCCCTTCCATATCTTGAAATTTAACTGTAACAGGTACAGGATTCACTACAGCTGCTGTATTGTCAACTGTAGCTTTGCCAGAGTGGTCCACCACACAAGTAAATCGCTCTTGACCTTCACTTTCCCCTGTTTTTGTTTTAAATGATCTGAAGAATATAGGCGAACCTGGTTTGTTTCGAGAATTGTATCCAATTTTTTCCACCGAAGTAGGAATTACCATTCGCTCTATTTGAGTCAAAGCAAAAGCCTGAGAAGAAATTTCCTTTACACCTTCAGGAATAGTTACAGATTTTAAATTAGTGCCCTTAAAACTACTATCACCAATTACTTTTAAGCTTTTAGGCAGTTCTATACTTTCAATAGGTACAAAAAACAAAGCATCTTCACCTATGGTTGATAGCTTGCTATTTGCGCCAAAACTTATTTTCTTCAACTTTTTATTAAGAGCAAAGCTTCGTTCACCCATGGTCACTAGGGAATCAGGAATCTGTATCTCTGTTAAATCATTTCCTTGGAACCCCATGTATCTAATTTCTTCAAGGCCTTCTGGCAAAGTCAATGATGTTATAGAGTTTTTAACACGCCCTCTATCCCCTGTAGTGTTAAATAAGAACGCTTCTCTCCCTATAGTTTTTACTGCAACACCATCTATTTCAGCAGGTATTACTACTTCTGTAGGATTATCCTTATTTTTAAATCCATTGAGAGTTCCTGTCTCCTTGGAAAATTGCCATATAGAAGGATCTTTAACATTGACACTATAAATTAGAAGGGCGCCATCTTTATCCTTTATATTGATTGTGGCTTCGCCTTCTTTTAAGCCTTTAACGCTCAAGGTATTACCATTTAAAGTAGCCTCTACAACCCCGGAAGGGAGGTTAGAAACTATAGATAGCTGTGGAGTTTCTTTGCCGCCAACAGCATCTTCTCCTGTAATTTCTTGAGTTTTAGTTTCTCCTATGAGCACAGGGCCCGGGAATTTTGCTGGTAACAGCTTTGTTATTGGGTTGTGAACAACTTCACCCGTATTATTAGCTGTTACATTCACTTGAATTTTTAGCGGTGCAATATTTAGGCTGCTGTTCTTATATGTCAAGTCCACATAATAAGTGCCTGCTCTTACACCTTTAATAGTCTTATGTGTAGCGGCAACTGCGGCATCTGAAACTACAATACCATCTGATGATGGCGTCCACACTATATCGGTATATCTAGGAATTGAATCACCAAAATCCAAATCCTCGTCAGTCACCTCATAATTGCTACTATCTGCCACCTCGGCACCGACGTGTACCATTTCACCCTCTTTCAATTGAACTGGCGATGAGGTTGCACTAGGCTGTAGTACACCGGTTTTGGCCAGCTGAATATGAAGTTCTTGGCTTTCACCATAACTTGTAGCCACGCCTAAGGGGACAAAAGTCCCTAGGGTCATAACTAGCGATAACAAGCCGACGATTAACTTCCTCAAAGTTCTACTGCCCACGTCAGTTTTCTCGTAAAAGTACCTCATAGTTCTCCTTTCTTTAATAATTGTATGTAGTCACCGAAACATTCTTCAACAAAGCAACTACAATAAAAAATAACATTTCAGTGAATAAAGTCCCCTACCAGCAAATAAAAAAGGGATGCTATTAGCATCCCTTTTTAGCTACAATAAAATCGTATTTCAGTACATATATAACACATATATAGTATCTATAAGCTGCCTGTGCATTTTGCTGACTCCTGGCAGTGATTATTAACTACCATTACAGCGGTGGGCACGTTCAAGAATTACACTTGATTTCACTTAGCCACATTTTAGTGGTACACGGCACTCTATTCACTTATATACTATATTTACCATATATTTCAGATTTTTGCAAGTTGTTCCTTTAGGCTATGAACAAAATCATAATCCGCATTAAACCTTTGGACAATTTGTAAAGTCCGCTTGCATACTGAAGCCGAAACTCATAGGCACTGAAACGAAACTTATAGACCTGATAGCTGCTCCTCAGTTTTTTCCTGTTTATCACGAATAGCCTCAGCCAGCATCATATCTTTAACTTTCATTAATCTAGTCTGGTTTCCACGTTCATTTTCATCTAATTTCATTGTAATGTATTTAATTGTCATTTGTAGCTTTGGAATCATAACATATTCTAAAGCATTTACACGTCTTCTAGTCTTTTCAAGCTCTGCAGCCAATAGTGCAGTTTCTTTTTCGCTGGCAGCAAGGTCAAGCAATTTAGGAAACACTTGAGACACAGAAACAATAGCACTGTCCAGCTCACCAGAAGTTCGTGCATAACCGTAAGCAAATACATCTGCCGGATTTTCAGCAGTTGTTTCAAAGGAAAACACTGGCACATCGACACTCATGATGTTTTTCTGGCCAACTTCTAGGCGAACGCCTTGTTTTGGAAACATTAATGACTCTTCCATTACCTCTCTACTGATAATAGAACTTGCCTTTTCAAATCCTTTGTACATCTGAGCTAACTCTTCCTCAACTTCCTTCCTAAGCCTTCCGTTTTCACGTGCTAATTCTAAGAAGTTTTTCATTAACTCATCACGCTTATCCTTCATTAGCTTATGACCACGAGTAGCAGTCTTAAGCCTTTTTTTCAAAGTGGTAAGCATCATTCTAGTAGGGTTGACATTCATCCTTTCCATGATATCACCTACCTATCTAAATATTTTTCTAGATACTCATCCCTGATTCTCTTTAACTCACTTTTTGGAAGCAATCTAAGAAGTTCCCAGCCAGTTTCAAGAGTTTCTTCTATAGTACGATCCTTCTCGTATCCTTGAGAAACATATTGTCTTTCAAATTCTTGGCTAAACTTAGCATATTTTAAATCTACGTCTGTTAAGGCAGCCTCACCTAAAATAGTCATTAATTCCAAGGCTTCCTTACCTCTTGCATAGGCAGCAAACAACTGGTTCATGGTATCGGCATGGTCTTCCCTTGTCTTTCCTTTACCGATCCCCTTATCTTTAAGTCTTGATAGAGATGGCAATACATCTATTGGAGGTTTAATTCCCTTTCTATACAAGTCTCTAGATAAAATAATCTGTCCCTCAGTAATATATCCAGTAAGGTCAGGAATCGGATGAGTCTTATCATCTTCCGGCATAGTCAAAATAGGAATCATGGTGATAGAACCTTCTTGTCCTTTTTTTCTTCCTGCTCTTTCATACATAGTAGCAAGGTCTGTGTATAGATAACCAGGATATCCTCTTCTACCAGGTACCTCTTTACGTGCAGCAGATACTTCTCTCAAAGCTTCGGCATAGTTAGTAATATCAGTTAAAATTACTAGTACGTGCATACCCATATCAAAGGCTAGATATTCAGCTGCAGTCAAAGCCATTCTTGGAGTTGCAATACGTTCAACAGCTGGGTCATTGGCAAGGTTCATAAACATTACAGTTCTATCAATAGCTCCAGTCCTTCTAAAATCTGAAGCGAAGAATTCTGCCTCTTCGTAAGTAATACCAATAGCTGCAAAAACTACTGCGAAATTACTTTCACCACCGATTACCTTTGCCTGTCTAGCAATTTGAGCTGCAAGTTCAGCGTGAGGTAGACCAGAACCTGAGAAAATAGGTAACTTCTGACCTCTTACAAGAGTATTTAGTCCATCAATGGCAGAAACACCAGTTTGAATAAACTCAGCAGGATAGTCTCTTGCAGCCGGGTTCATAGGAAGTCCATTAATATCAAGCTTTTTATCTGGAATAATATCTGGGCCACCGTCCGCAGGCCTTCCCATACCGTCAAATACCCTTCCAAGAATTTCTGGAGAAACAGCAAGCTGTGTACCTTTACCTGTAAAGCGTACAGCGCTTTCTTTCAAATTAATACCAGCGGCACTGTCAAATAGCTGAACTAAAACGTCCTTTCCATTGATTTCCAGTACCTTACAAAGCCTTTTCTCTCCGCTAGGTAAAATAATCTCACCTAGCTCGTCATAAGTAACATCTTCAACATCCTTTACTAGCATCAAAGGACCTGCAACTTCTGATATTGTTTTATATTCCCTAATCATCGTATTCATCCCCCTCGCTAACTAGTTGTTTTAAGCATTCTTTCAGCTCGTTCATAATTTTTTCAAAGGAAGCTTCAGTATTTTTCTCTTCAACATACTTAAATCTACCGATTTTCTCCCTTACATCCATGGAAACCACCTTATTAAAGTTTGCACCTTTACTAATGGCATCCTTAGATAGATAGTAAAATGACATAATCAACTTAAGCAACATATACTGCTTTGATAAGGAAGAGTAAGTATCCACTTCGTGGAAGGCATTTTGGTGAAGATAGTCTTCACGAATTGACTTACAAGCCTCTAGCTTAATTCTGTCATCAAAAGAAAGAGCATCTACACCTACAAGCTGTACGATTTCCTGTAGTTCAGCTTCTTCCTGAAGTAATTTCAGCGCTTCACTTCTAAGCTCTGGAAATTCCTTGTGAACATTTTCTTCGTACCATTTAGTTAATCTATCTATGTATAGAGAGTAGCTTCTCAACCAGTCAATAGCAGGGAAATGTCTTTCATAAGCCAGATTTGCACTTAAGCACCAGAATACTTTTACGATTCTTAAAGTCGCCTGTGATACCGGCTCAGAAATATCTCCACCTGGAGGAGAAACAGCACCTATAGCGGACAAAGCACCTACTCTGCCTTCTTTACCAAGAGAAATTACCCTACCAGCTCTTTCATAGAACTGAGCAAGACGAGAACCTAAGTAAGCCGGATAACCTTCTTCACCAGGCATTTCTTCAAGACGACCTGACATTTCTCTTAATGCCTCTGCCCAACGGGATGTTGAGTCAGCCATCAAAGCTACTGAATAGCCCATATCTCTAAAGTACTCAGCAATAGTAATTCCTGTATAAATAGACGCTTCACGAGCAGCTACAGGCATGTCAGAAGTATTTGCTATAAGTACCGTTCTCTTCATCAATGACTCACCTGTTCTTGGGTCCTTTAGTTCAGGGAACTCCATAAGTACGTCAGTCATCTCATTACCACGTTCTCCGCATCCAATATAGACAACTATGTCTGCATCTGCCCATTTAGCAAGCTGGTGCTGAACTACAGTTTTACCTGAACCGAAAGGTCCTGGTACAGCAGCAACTCCACCCTTTGCTATAGGGAACATTGTATCTACAACTCTTTGACCAGTAACCAAAGGCATCTCAGGAACTAGTTTTTCCTTGTATGGTCTACCCTTTCTTACAGGCCACTTCTGCATCATTTTTAATTCTTCGATTTTGCCAGACTTAGTTTCTACAGTACAAATAACTTGATCAACTGTAAACTCGCCTGCTTCAATGGATTTAATAACTCCTGAAACACCGTATGGAACCATTATCTTTTGTTCAACAACTACAGTTTCCTGTACTGTACCGATAATATCCCCAGCATCAACCTGGTCGCCAACCTTTGCAACTGGTACAAACTGCCATAGCTTACTTCTATCCAATGCAGGTACTTTAATACCTCTTGTAATGTTAGTTCCTGCCTTTTCCATCATAGCTTCTAGCGGTCTTTGGATACCATCGTACATAGTTTCAATAAGTCCAGGTCCAAGTTCAACAGAAAGTTGAGCACCTGTAGTTTCAACAGGAGCACCAGGTCCAATTCCTGCAGTGTCTTCGTAAACCTGAATTGAGGCCATATCGCCTCTCATTTCTATAATTTCTCCGATAAGTCCCAGGTCACCTACTCTTACTACGTCAAACATATCTGCATGTTCCATACCTGACGCAACTACAAGTGGTCCTGAAACCTTAACGATTTTCCCCTTGCTCATCTATTTGTCACCTCCAAACAATATATCCGCTCCTACTGCTCGTTCCACTGACTTACGAACATTATCCATGCCGCTTCCAGTAGCACCGTTTTTATCCGGTATAGGAATAATTGCAGGAAGCATACTGTCCTTATATTTATCTATTTCTTCCGATATTTCGCCTGCCAACTTCTCCGTAATGTATATAATTGCAAAATCTTCCTTAGCCAGTCTGTGTAAGGTTTTCTTTGCTACATCGAAATCCTGACAGGGAAATACATCAAGGCCTACAGCCCTAAATCCTACGACAGAGTCTCTGTCGCCTATTACACCTATCTTATACATACGGCTCTCGCAACCTTTCTTCAATTTCTTCTGGGGTGAAACCGAATAAATTTCCAGTCAAAGCTATTCTGAGATTATCGATTTCCAGCTCCTTTGCATACCAATATCCAGCAATAGGAACAATGCCAAAGCTATGAAACTTTGCTTTTTTATTATATTCCATCAAAGCATCATCTCTCATTTTTTCAAACAAGGAGAAATCGCCAGTGTCAGCTACTGACTTGGCGCCTATTGCCATGACATCCTTATATCCGTAGGATTCTAGCCTTTCTCCAATTCTCGTGAAAGGCTCCTCATAAAATGAAATAAACATTTCCAGAGGAATATTTCCGCCTTCCAAATAAATGTATTTGAAAAAGTCCCATGTTTTTCCCAGTTGGCGAAGCCTTACTAAAGCACTTAAATTCAACACGTCAATTTTTGTCTTTACGAGGCCTACAAGAAAGTCCTCGCCAGTTTCCATGGCCGAAGCCACCATGTGCTTGTAGCAGGCTTTGTCTAATATAATGTCAACGTCTTGTGGATCCTCGCTTCTGCTATATAGATCCATAGCTTCTATTATGCCGTTTTTCATGTGTTCCGGCATAAAATCATAGTTTCTATCCCTTACTAAAGCAACAATGCGCTGCCAGTCAATGTCTCCAGTAGATACTAGATAGTTTTCATCTGGAGTAATACCAATAAGCTCAGCCTTTAGACACACCTTTACATTGTGATAGTCAAAGGGATAGATTAAGAAGGCCAATTCCTTTCTATCAGGAAGAGTATCGTATATAAGGTTAAACAATTTATTTTGCTCACGCCTTATAAATCCTTCTATGTCACCTTCCTTAAGTTCCGGAGCCTCACCGTAGCCATATTCTCTTAAAATAGCCTCGGCGCCCTCTAAATCCTTGCTGGTAGCCACTCGCATCAGGTCTTTTTTAGTCATTAAATACTTAGCAAAGCTACCTATATAAGCATCAGCAAAGATGTATTCATCTGTTTTTCTCTTTGCCATAGTCCACCTCTTAGTTAAATAGCACTCTTGCTACATCGTTGGAAAGCTCAGCCTTTGCTTGTAAAAGCATGCTGTCAACTGTACCGTTGATATAAATTTTTCCTGATTTTATAATCAATCCTCCAGCCAACTCTCTTTCCTCATGGCTCAGTGAGAAATTACCTTCCGGAATTAACTCTTTCAAGGTTGAAATCAGCTGTTCTCCTACTCTAGCCATATCATTTTTAGATAGAATTAACTCGCCTTCTGTAACCTTGCTTTTCTTTACCACACTTGCTAAAAATGCTACGTATTTTTCTGTTTCCATGGTCAAAATCTTAGTCATAGCCCTATCAAAGCAACTTTCAATCATTTCTTGCTTCTTCTCTAAGACTATTTTTCTGCCATCGATATCAGCAACAGCCTTTTTCTGTTCAATTATCTTAGCTTTTTCTATAGCACCTTCTTTTTCTGCTCTAGCAATAAGCTGAGAAGCTTGCTGTTTTGCCTCTTCGATAATTGTTTCTGACTTGGCTTTTGCTTTGTTCATTATAGAGTCAGCTTCAAATGTAGCTTCTTCCATAATTTTACTAGTTATTTTCTCTATACTCATAGGACTCACATCCTTCTATTAGATTCCAATGTTTAATAGCATCAATAGTGATACTAGTAGGGCGAAGATAGCATAAGTTTCTACCATAGCCGCATAGATAACACCCTTAATCATCTGATCTGGTCTTTTTCCTAATAGCATAAGACCTGCCGCTGCTGCCTTACCTTGATAAATACCTGACCAAATACCAACTAGACAGATAGGAAGCGATGATGCAAAGATATACATGCCCTGGTGAGCTGTTAATTCCATCATTCCGCTGCCTCCTACAAGACCGATTTTCTGGAAGATAAAGAATGCTACGATAAGTCCGTAAATACCCTGTGTTCCAGGAAGTGCCTGTAAAATAAGAGTTTTACCGAACTTCTTTGGGTCCTCTGCTAATACTCCGTTAGCTGCCTGACCTGCAATACCAATACCCATTGCACTTCCAATACCTGCAAGAGAAGCAACTGCTGCTCCAATAAGTGCCATTACATTTCCACTAATCATTTTCCTACCTCCATAGTCTCATCATTGAGTTTTACATATTTTGTATGTTTTGCAAACGGCTTAAATTCCTCTCCACCGTCTTCGTAAAATTTTCCAAAGAATTCTATATACTGCAACCTGCTGGTGTGCACAAAAGCTCCAAGAGCATTAATTCCCAAGTTAAACGTATGCCCCACAACGAAGATCAAAGCAAATAATATCGCCCCAACTACTCCGCTTCCAAACAAGGAGCCAATAGTGTTAACAACCTGAGCAATTACTCCAGTGGCAAGTCCTAAAGCCAAAAGCCTTGCATAAGACAAGATATCTGATACGTAGCCCGTTACGTTATACAGGCTACCAAAGCCACCAACGGCCTTGCCTAAACCTTTATTCTTCCTTCCACCTGTCGCTAGTATTAATACTGCACTGGCAATAGCCATCCATTTACCAATAATAACTGCAGTTTCCCCTAGAGGGCTTCCTCCTAACCACAGTCCACCACCTATTAGCAATGTGTACCAAAAACCTACATCACATAATGCGTCCCATGGTTTGCCGTCTCTAATGAGCATATAAGCCTTCAGTCCCATTCCCAGGAACATGTGTATTACGCCTATAGCCAGTGAGAACAACAGTAACTTGGTCGGATCAGTAATAGGATCGTACCAAATTGGCTTAATTTTAAGATCCGGCATATTCAAGAACTGACGGCCAACTACCTGGACAAAATCTCCGAACCAACCGCCGAACAGCGATCCCCAGAAAATTGTAGAAAGTCCACAGTAGAAGAACATTTTAATCATCTTATAAGTCATGCCTTCAACCTTATACATACGAAGTAATATGAAGGTTATCAATGTAATAACAACACCGTAGCCTGCATCACTTAACATAATGCCGAAGAACATAGCATAGAAAAACGCAAAAAAGCGCGTCGGATCAATAGCCCTATATGCTGGCAACGAATACATTTCCATTACCGATTCAAAAGGCTGGACCACACGATTATTCTCTATTAAAACAGGTACTTCGTCATCTTCAGACGGTTCTTCCCACTTGTAATAACAATCCATTTGTTTAAGGACTTTTTCAACCTTCGAACTGTATTTTTCAGGTACCCAACCATCAAAACTGAATGTACGCTTAGTTTTCAAAAGCAAAGCTTTCGCCTGCTCTTTATCTCGTTCAATAACCAGCTGATCATAGAGACATTCAATTGCGTCTTTCTCGCCGTAACGACCTGCTATCATAGCTTCAGTCTGTTTAATCAACCTCTGCTTTTCAGCTATTTCTTTTTTTATCATAGTCTCGTTGTCACTTACCGTTCCATCAAAGCCTTTCAAAGATGTTTGGCTGTAACCTGATTGTTTCAATGTAGTCATTACTGCATCCACATCTTCTTTCATGGCAACGACAACAAGATAAATGAAATCTTTATCTCTGTTAATTTCCTTCAAAGCAACTGCTGGTGTTTGCTCCTCCAGCCTACCTTTTAATTTTTCAACATCGACAGTAGCAGGTACAATGCCCAAATCTATTTCAGTATATGCAGTCGATGTCATATTTAGTGGCAAATCATACACAGTCCATGGACGTAAGGCGCTGATCTTGCCCTCGCCTTTATTCTTAGCTTCCTGGAGCTTATGCATATCTTGACGAAGTTTTAAAATACCTCTAACGTCACCCATAATAGTCTGACGACTCTTTAACTCTTTTTCAAACTGCTGGTGAGTCATATCCCTTCTCGTAAAAAATAACGGTTGTTTCTTATTGCCGTATTTTTCCAGAGTTTCCAGGGCCAATGCCACATCGCTTATTTGATTGTCTAACGATGTAATTTTCTCTTGGTCATCATCGCTTAAAACAGCCAAGACTCTGTCATCGTCGATCTTTTTTTCCGTAATTTGAACGCTGCCTAAATCCATCAGCTTAGACATCAGTAATTCCTTATTGGTGTCTAGACCTATTACGGAAAGTTTCTTCATATTAATTATCGACACTACTGTTCACTATCCTTTCCGCAATAAGATTGATAGCCGCTGCTGCATTACGTTCTGCCTGTCTTGCCATTTGATCGGCATCGCGTTTTGCCTGTGCTATGTGATTTTCATAATTATACATTGCTACGGCCTTGCCTTCTTCAACGAACTTTTTGAAAATCTCCCCTGCCTGTTCTTCTGCAGTGCTCTTCATAGCAAAGCCACGATTTCGGCTATCTTCTATTAGTTGTCTACCGTCATCAGTTGCCTGCTTAATCACAGCATCTGCTCTGTCCTCCACCGTTCTAATGGAATCCAGCTCCTTGTAGAACATCTTCTTCACCTCCAATTCTCCTGAAGTCTGTCTTAACGGACATACTATTATTTATACACTTAATTATAATACATTTAACATTCAAGTTAAAGTTTCTCGGCAATCTCTTGAATTTTCTTGAGTCTATTATTTACTCCCGATTTCTTAAGTGGCGGATCAGCCAATTCCCCTAGCTGAGTCAAAGAAGCTTCCGGATAGCTTAGCCTTAGCTTTGCTACTTCTTGTAACTTAGGCGGGAGACTTTCCAGACCTGAATGTTCCTCAATTTTTCTAATCCACTGTTGTTGCTTTTGAGATGCGTCTAGTGCCCTATCGGTGTTGGCGTTATCGCAATTAGTAATCCTCACAGTTTCGTTTACCATTTCCTTTTTTATAAGGACATTGTCAAAGGCCAAGACCTGCGAATGAGCTCCCATCAAAGCCAGAACGTCTCTAATGTAAGCAGAACTTTTCATATACACTGAATATGAATTTTTCCTCTCTAGGACCTTGCAGCTTAAATCATCGAAAGAATTTATTAACTTCCTTAAGTCGTTGGCCAGCCTTGCACTGGCTACAGACAACTCCAGGTGATAACCCTTCTCTGGATCACTTACGCTGCCAGATGCCATAAACATTCCTCTTAGATAAGCTTTCTTACAGCATTTGCTTCTAATTAAATCAGTATATATACCATCAGAAATGAAGTTGTTTCCTTCTCGAACTAGAAGAATCCCTGTTTCTCGTAAGATCTGCTCACTTTTTTCTTCCGGCCCAATGGTCAATATGAATTTATAGCCTTTGGAAAAATTACTTCTTTCTTTTACCGATAGTTCAGTATCAATTCTGAAATACTCCTTGATCAATTTCTTGTAATGCCTTGCTACTGCTGGATTGTCAGTAGATACGGAAATTTTAAATTGTCCTCCAAGAACAAAGCTAAGACTTCCAGACACTCTTAAAAAACCTGCAATTTCACTGAGTTGACAACATTTTTTCTCAGGAGTTAACCTAGATAATTCATTTTTTGTTTCTGTCGAGAATGACATATTTCCTCCTTCCTCATAAATGGAATAAAATTTATTATACTACTATTTATTTATGAATACAATTATATATATGAGTCTGTATATTGAATAATTTTGCCAAGATACCCAGTACCAAAGAAAGGTTTAAAAGTAAATCCCAAAAGGTCATTTACGTTATTTAAACAAGAAAACGCCTCCTTTTAACAAGGAAGCGTTTATTTACATGAATATATAGGCTTCTCTACGCTTTACGTGGAGGAAGTGATAGGATTTCTCTAGCTTCGTCTGGAGTTGCGATTTCTCTGCCTAATAGTTTTGCTAGTTCAACTACTTTAGCTACCATTTCTCCGTTGCTCTTTGCAAGGACGCCTTTTTCTAGGTATAGATTATCTTCAAAACCTACTCTTACGTGTCCGCCTAGAGAAATAGTTGCAGCTGCAATGTGCCATGCATTTTTACCTAGGCCTGTTGCAGTCCATGTTGATCCTGGAGGAATTGATCCTACCATAAATACTAAGTCTCTAATTGTAGCTGACATCTGAACGCCTAATACGAAGTCAAAGTGAAGCGGGTGAACTAAAAGTCCATTTCTATCTGCCACCTTTAGTGCAGTATCGATCATTCCCTTGTCAAAAACTTCTAGTTCCGGTTTAATGCCTCTTTCTTTCAAGATCTTAGCGAAGTTCTTAATTGTATTATCTGTGTTAGTAAACACTTCATCGCCACCGAAGTTGCAAGTTCCACAATCTAAAGTTGCCATTTCTGGAGTAGGTACGATTTCTGTTGATTGAAGTCTTTCAATATCAGTCATTCCAACTGCTCCACCTGTAGAAGGCTGAATGATTACATCTGGGCACACTTCTCTAATTGCATCTACACATTCCTGGAATCTATCCTTGTCCTGTGTAGGTGTACCATCATCTTCTCTTACGTGTAGATGAATCAAAGCTGCTCCTGCATCATATGCAGACTTAGCCTCTCTCACAATTTCCTCTACAGTATATGGTACTGCTGGGTTCTGTTCTTTAGTTACTTCTGCTCCGCAAATACATGCGCTAATAATTAACTTTTCCATCGATATTCTCCTCCAACTAACCAAAATAATTTGTTAGTGTTTTAACACTCTACTTATTATAACACTACTCCATTATCGGTTCAAGTCTCTATGTTCCAAAGAAGTGACGTACCCCTTTTTTTCCATTATCAAAGCCAACTGCCTAGCTACAGAAACTGACCTGTGCTGCCCTCCAGTGCAGCCAACTGCAATGTTTAGAGTGTATTTCCCCTCTTGAATATATCCAGGAATAATAATATCTAAAGTTTTCGTTATGGAATCTATAAATTGCTTTGTTATATCTTGCCTCATCACATAATTATAGACCTTCTCATTACGGCCCGTCAGTTTCTTTAAACTCTTTACGTAGTAAGGATTAGGTATGAATCTTACATCTAAAACTAGATCAGACTCAATAGGAAGACCCTTTTTAAAACCGAAAGACTGAATTTGAACTTGAAAATAAGGCTTGTCACTTTGGCCTTCTGAGAACAGCCGCCTTAACTCCATCTTCAGCTGTGCAACCTTCATCTTACTAGTATCTATGACAACATCAGCTTCTTCTCTAAGAGGCTGCAAAAGTTCCTTTTCTTTTTCAATAGCGGCCCTGGCGTTTTTAGTCTTGCCCATTGGATGAGTACGTCTGCTTTCACTGTACCTTTTTACTAAAGTAGCATCAGAAGCTTCTAAATATAAAACCTTACAATGCAGCTGATCGCTTTTCTTTATGCCTTTTAATATTTCTTCTAGATGTTCAAAAAAACTTCCACCTCGAACATCAATTCCAAAAGCTACCTTTTCAATCTTTTCGTTGGAGGAAGCAACTAAGGTTAGGAAGCTGACAATTAAAGCAGGCGGCATGTTATCCACACAATAATAGCCTTCATCTTCAAACCATTCCAGTGCCTTGGTCTTGCCGGAACCCGAAAGCCCCGTAAGTATTATAAGTTCCATAGCTTCCTCCTTTTCTCAACTTTATTTTACTATTTTTTCGATATTCACAATACGGTCAAAATCAAGACCAGCCTGGGCTGCCCTCTTCAATCCACCTAGAAAACTACCGACCCTGTTGGCAGTGTGTGCATCGCTACTAATAATAAAACTAACATCTCTCTTTGATGCAATCTTAATTTCTTCTACAGTCAAATTCTTGTGCCAAGTGCTTATTTCCATCCAAGTTCCTGTTTTAGCACAGACTTCTGCTATTTCACCTATATCAAAAGGCCCCTTGTCACCAGGGTGGGTCAGTATTTTCAAGTTGTTTTCATACAAAGCTTTAACAGTCATCTCTGTATTTTTCACCATTAGCTTTCGATCTAAGCTAAAGGGTGAAAAGCCTTTATTGACAAGATAGTTTCCTACGCAGTATCCATGGAAAACTCCGTAGTGGTACCCGCCTATAAGAAAATCAAATTTAGAACTAAGTTCTTTATCAACGTCAATGTATGGATATTTATTAATGATATTACATTCAACACTCATGTAGACAGGCATCTTATAAACTTTTGTCGCCTCATCTATTTGCCTTCTCATTTCATCAAGCTCTCTAATCTTAATGCCATATGAGAGATGACCTGGACCATGATCTGATATAGCAACTGCTTCCAAGCCTTTTTCCTTTGCAACTTTTACATTTTCTAATACGCTGCCCTTTCCATGAGAAAATGGAGTATGTGTATGATAATCAAAGGTCATTTTATATTGATTCATCATCTCTAGATCATATTTATTAGGAGCAGTATTAATGTTAGTCATTACTTCCTCCCTGCGGTAAGTCCTCACCTACTATTCTAACTTCAGGCTCAAGTTTAACTCCAAATTGTGATTCTACCTGATTTTGAACAAGTTTCATTAAGGCTAGTACATCACTAGTCTTGGCCTGACCAGTATTAATTATGAAACCGCAATGTTTCTCAGAAACTTGAGCACCACCTACACTTACTCCTCTCATTCCAGCTGCATCTATTAGTCTTCCAGCATAGTCTCCTTCTGGTCTTTTAAAGAAACTACCGGCACTTGGATAATTTACAGGTTGTTTGCTATTGCGTGCATCAAGCAAAGTCTTCATTTCTTCTCGTATTAAAACCTCGTCTCCTTCTTTAAGCCTTAATTTTACCCATAGCACTATTGCGCCGCTTTTTTGCAATACGCTTGTCCTATATCCAAATTCCATTGAAGCTGCAGTTATAATGGAAATCTCGCCACTCCTTTCCATGACACACACTTCTTCAACGATGTCTTTCATTTCACCACCGTAAGCTCCTGCATTCATGTAAATAGCCCCACCTATTGATCCCGGAATTCCACTGGCAAATTCAAACCCAGCTAGTCCCATTGCTGCCACAGACTTGGCAACTTGCGACATCAGCGTTGCTGCTCCTACTTCCACAAGGTTTTCAGACAATTTTTTTACGTAGTTGTATTGTTCACCCAACTTAATTACAACACCGTTAAAGCCGCCGTCCTTGCATAAAGTGTTGGAGCCGTTACCTAAAAACAGCATGTTTTCACCAGATCCTTCAATTCTTTTCAGCTCTTCAGACAGTTCATAATCACTTTCAATTATTACCATACGTTTACAAGGGCCTCCTAATTTAAAGGACGTAAACTTTGACATTTCAATATTTTCATGTATTTTCATATTTCTCTCCCTATTTTTAATGCTGCCAAGGCTAGGCCAACGGCAGCAGTTATAATCTTATTGTAACTCAATACATAATTTATACATACAAAGATATTTATTGGCAAACAAAGCCTTATTCCAATCTTCATCTCTTTAGATTTTACCCAGCTTAGCACCTTATCAAAACATAAATACTAAAGGAATCATAAACATATTACATTTATAAACCTTACTGAATGTTTTAGCGTTTTGAAAATACCCTCTTGCAGTTTAAATAATGTCTTTTTTATCTATCTTATACTGATCGAAATTAATGTAGTCAGTAGTTGCCTGAGGCAGTTCCTTCTTCTTCAATCTACTTCTTGTAGCCCTGCCAACATAATAATATATAATTGCAAATACAGGAACTCCTATTACCATTCCAATGAAACCAAAGATTCCTCCACCTACAATAATCGCAAACATTACCCAAAAACTAGCAAGCCCTGTAGAGCCTCCTAAAATAGCAGGTCCTATAACATTTCCATCTAGTTGCTGAAGGATAAAAATCATAAGTACAAAATACAGTGCCTGAAGAGGTGATACCAAGACAATAATAAAAGTACATGGAAGAGCACCTATGAAAGGTCCAAAGAAAGGTATAATATTGGTCACTCCAATAATAGTGCTTATAAGCACAGGGTATGGAAGCCCAATGGCCCACATGGCAAAGAAGCAGATTATGCCTATAATTATAGAATCGATTATCTTGCCGTTAATAAAACCACCGAAAGTCTTATTAGTAAACTCAGCAAAATCCATTATTTCCTTAGATACATTAGGACTTGTTGATGCTAAAATTATCTTCTTTGATTGCGCCTTAAATATCTCCTTACTGTTTAAAAAGTAAACAGCTACAATGAACCCAATAATTAAATCCATTATTGACTTTAAAGTCACTAGAAGTCCTTGGGAAATCAAATTCACATATTCACCTAGACTAGGCAAAAAAGTCTGTTCAGACCAGGTAATTAAAGTCTCCTGTCCTCTTGTAACAGCAGCATCTACTGCCTTTGCAACAAGAGGTTCTTTAATATTTTGAGTCAAACCCTTAGCCCACAAAGCAGCAACTTGCATTCTTTCAGGAAGCCCACCGAATAGTTCAATGGCACTTTGAACTAATTGAGGCACTAACAAAGCAAGAAAGCCGATAATACTTCCTATCATAACTATCAAAGCCACCGTTGATCCAACTATTCTAGCTATTGAAAGAGCTCTTCGCGGTTTAAACTTCTTCTTTAACAACGGATATGACTTTCCAACCACCAAATTATAAATAGGACACACTAAATAAGCCATTACAAGACCATAAACAAAAGGTGAAAGTATGACTCTAATAGTTCCAAGATATGACTGAAAACCACTGAAGTGTGTCAACAAATGATAAAATGTAATCAGAAGTACCCCTACAAAAAATGCCGTTTCTCCCCACTTATAATATGGGTTATCTTTCAAACGTCCCCTCATGGCTACCTCCTAAAACCTATCACTATAATTGAGCAATTGACTAATTTTCCCAGTTTCCTTTACCTTTTCTCCGTCTGCTCCAGCAATAACTGTATCATAATAAACTACGTGTCCGGTAACATCACCGTCTTTGATTATTATGATCCCGTATGAACCACCAGTACCATCCTTCGGCCGGCTTAAACTTCCAGGATTTAAGATCAACACATCCTCAACCTTCTCACAAGCAGGAAGGTGAGTATGGCCAAAACATGCAACATCACATTGGTTTTCCATGGCAGCATACATCACTGGGCCTAAAGTATAGTTCACGTTGTATTCATGACCATGGGTAATAAATAGGCGTACCTGACCTAGTTCAACTACCTGGTAGTTATCTCCTCGCTCATCGCAGTTACCGCCTACTGCAACGGTTGGAACCTTAAAGATTTCCTTAATCTCAATACCATCGTCAAATCCATCGCCACAGTGAACTACCATATCGATGTTTTCAACGATTTTACTTATATGTCTAACCTTCGTTAAGTCTCCATGTGTGTCACTTAACACCAGAATCTTATATTTTTCCATAATTCAATCTACCACCTTCAAGGCAGTACCTCCTCAGAAAAATTATACATCAAAGCCAACATAATCACAAACCAAAAAAGCAAAGAAGAGGGCAAAACCCTCTTCTCCGCTTGAACGTTTAATGTATAATGTTTTAAGCCACATCCTCGGCAAATAGGATGCGTTATACCCTAACGGGTATATGTTAATATTACACACTAAATCGCTTCTTGTCAAATACTTTTTTGATAAATTTTAGCATATATATTTTATATATATTTTTTCACATCAATGGCATAACCCAACTTTACGCATCGTATAAGTTTAAGCCCAGCTTTCTAGCTATGTAACCTACAATTTTTTGAGCTTTGACGCTGTTTCCTGCTTTGTCTAACGGTGGTGCAAATGCCGCAATACCCATTTGCCCTGGTGCCACTGCCAGCAAGCCTCCTCCTACTCCACTTTTTCCAGGCAATCCAACTTCATAAGCCCAATCTCCTGAACCATCGTACAGCCCTTCCATAGCCATTTCAGCTAAAACTCTAGGTACCAGCTGTCCATCTAGTACCTCTTCACCTGTTACTGGATGGACTCCTTTATTGGCCAGTGTTCCAGCTAACAAAGCAAGGTCATTGGCGCTGACTAAAGTAGAGCATTGTCTCGTGTACACAGTGCAAGCTTCCATAGGATCACAGTACATATTACCTGCCGAATACAAAAGCCAAGCAATAGCTCTGTTATGAAAGTTAGTTGTTTGCTCCGATTCATTGACTTCGTCAGACAAAGCAACCTTCTCGCTCATCAGTTTTCTCTGAAACTCTAAAATCTGCTGCCAACGTTCTTCTTGATCCTTGCTGTCAAGCAAGCTGACAGTTGCCATTGCGCCTGCATTAACCAAAGGTGAAAGAGGCCTGTCGCCATGGAGTTCAAGGGCCATAACTGAATTAAATGGAAGGCCAGTAGGGCTGGTGCCAACCTTGATTCTGACTGCTTTGCTACCTTTTTGTTTCAGTGCCAGTGCCAAAGTGCACACTTTTGAAATTGATTCAATGGCAAACCTGTAGTCGGTAGAGCCTCTATTAATTATAGTGCCGTCAGGTAAAGAAACTGAAACAGCCACTAAATCACTGGGTACTTTAGCCAAAAAAGGTATATAGCTGGCATTTTCTCCACCTTTGTAGTCTTTATACTTTTCAAAGGCCTCATCAACTACTGCCTCAATTTCTTCCTTAGTCCAACATCTATGGTTAATTTTGACTTCCTTTGTCATCACCATCACCATCACCTCCAGCTGCCAGCTTTGCCTTCATCTTTTCTTCTTTTTCTCTGTAACTTTCTTCTTTTTCTTTATAATACTCTTCTTTTTTCTGATAGTAATCAGCCTTCTTTTCAAAATACTCTTCCACTAGCTTATCCATATGCTTGTTTGAAGACGTTGGAATTCCAGGATGACCGCCTTCAATCTCCCAAGTAAATGGAGCGAAATCTGCGTTTTCATCTCTCCAGTGATCCTTTTTCATCCTGTAGATAATAAATGGAATAGAGCAAAATACCAGCATCAATACGATTAACAAGCCTACGTACATCTGAGGACTTCCAACCTGAATTTGACCTGGCGGAATAAAGCTGAAAATCAAAGCAATCGATGAGCCAATAAAACCAGCGCCGCCTATAATCCACATTCCCGAATCATCTTTTCCTGGAATCCTATATGCTCTCGGTCTGTTAGGTTGGCTGTACCTTAGATAAATTGCTGCCGCAAACATGAGCAAATACATAATCAAGTACAATATAGTTGTAAGCTGACTTAAAATCTGATATGCCGCTTCTACAGATGGCAGGACAACAAAGCTAATGGATAATACGGAAACCACTACTCCTTGAACAAACATAATGTGAGTAGCTACTCCATTTTTATTAGTGTGGTGCCACCACCTTGGTAGGTATCCGGCTTTAGCAATGCTAAGCATACCTGTTGACGGTCCAGATACCCAGGTTACTATACCGGCAAGAACGCCAATGGCAAGGGCTACAGCTATAACTGGTGCCATCCAAGGAATCCCTGCCCACTGGAACATCTTAAAATAAGTTACTAACAAGCTTTGAGTTAAACTTATGTCCTTTTGAGGAATCACAAAGGCAATGGCTAAAGTTCCCAAAACGAAAATACTTACTGTACCTAAAGCAGCTGCCATAATAGCTATAGGATAGTTACGCTTTGGATTATCTACTTCTTTAACGTGTATAGCATTCATCTCCATGCCAGCGTAGAAAAGGAAGATACTAGCAGCAAGGGCTACAGCTATAACTGGTGCCATCCAAGGAATCCCTGCCCACTGGAACATCTTAAAATAAGTTACTAACAAGCTTTGAGTTAAACTTATGTCCTTTTGAGGAATCACAAAGGCAATGGCTAAAGTTCCCAAAACGAAAATACTTACTGTACCTAAAGCAGCTGCCATAATAGCTATAGGATAGTTACGCTTTGGATTATCTACTTCTTTAACGTGTATAGCATTCATCTCCATGCCAGCGTAGAAAAGGAAGATACTAGCAGCCAGTACAAAATTATCAAATTTCGTAAAATCAGGCCATATATCTTTAAAAGAAACTTCTATTTGTGGAGTTTCTCCCGAAAATACATAAGCAAAGCCTAAAACTACTAAAATCACAGCCGGAATTATAGTTCCTATGATTCCTCCCCATTTTGCGACTTTCGAGAAAAAGCTTACGCCTTTAGTAGAAATATAAGTAGCTCCCCAATAAATCAACAATACAATGGCAAGCACAAACAATTTATTAGACGACAAAGCCTGGTCCGCTGCCTGATCTGGCCCTATAAAAGCCAAGGATACAGCTCCAAATGTAAGAGCAGTTGGAAACCAAATAGTAACCTCTGCCCAAAGCAGGAACATGGCTAGAAAGGCTAATTTAGGGCCAAAGGCCTCACCTACCCATCTGAACACGCCACCTTTCTCCGGCCAACCAGTTGCCAGTTCTGCCGCCACTAAAGATACTGGAATTAAAAAGAATACGGCGGCAAAAATATAATAAAATATTGAGCTCATTCCGTATTCAGCTTCTGCAGGAAGACCTCTCAAGCTGACTACTGCAACGATGTTCATTATAATAAGCGAACCCATGCTCAGTCTGCCCTTAGTCTCCTGGCTTTCATTTAAATTGGTATTTTTGAGATTGTTATTGTCATTCATTTTTAATCCCCCTTTCATGCTTTAATAACATCCTCTTTACAGGTATAAACCTACCTGCTACTAATTTATATGAATTATGTAATTGATATTTTCAGTATAATCCCCATTGTTAGCTTTGTCAAACAGTTGTCATATACAAAAAAACAAAGCAAATTGCCAAGACACACATTTTATATGTAAACTTTTGGCGTCTTTTTGCTTTGTTTTTATTATTGTATCGCTATATTAATTAATCTCTTCCACAAGACTACCATCTGTGATTCTAAATACTCTGTCACAGTATTTCAAAAGTCTTTCATCGTGAGTAACCACTACTGTAGCCCTATTCTGACCATGTGTTAAATTTGCTAGAAGGGAAATAACCTTCATTGCTTTGTTTGTGTCAAGGCTGGCAGTAGGCTCATCGGCAAGAATCAAGCCAGGCTCATTATAAAGTGCTCTGGCAATGGCAACCCTCTGTCTTTCACCACCTGATAAGGCAGAAGGATACTGGTTTTCTCTTTTCAACACATCCATTTCCTTCATCAGCTCAACAGCGCGTTCTCTTCTTTCAGTCCTCTTTGCAAATTTGTCTACAAACTTAAACTGATCCTTAACTTTCAAAAACGGCACTAGATTTGACTCTTGTAAAATAAAACCAATTTCCTGAAATCGTAAATCAACCTGCTCTTTTTTAGATAGCTTTTGGAGGCTTTGTCCTTTAAACAGTATTTCGCCCCCTGTAGGTGTCTGAAGGCCTCCCATTAAAGTGAGCATGGTACTTTTACCGCTACCACTTGGCCCCACTACTGCAACTAGCTGTCCTGGCTCTATCTCAAACGATGTTGGCTTAAGAGCATGAATCACCTCATTACCGTCACTAAAATCCTTGTATACGTTGTCAAATTTTATAATACTCATGTTCCCCTCCTATTTCAAACCGCGCAGTGGATCAATTTTCGCTACACTTTTTACAGAAAATGCTGCACCTAATAGCGGTGTTACCAGCATAATTACTGCTGCAGCCAAGTAATAAAGCCAGTCTATTTTAAATGGAACTGCAGGCGGCAAAGCTAAGCCTGTCAACACTGCCAAGACCATTCCTACAATAACTCCTAGCGCTGCCAACATACCAGTCTGAATAAACACTGATTTACCAATATAGCTGTTAGAAATCCCCTGTATTTTCATAATGGCAAATGTTGTCTTTTTCTGTAAAGTGATTATGTATAAGAATACGCCTAATACAATAGCTGAAATCATCATTAGAAAGCCTATCATCATGTAGAAAGTCAGCTGTTCTGCATGATAGCCAGGCAGTTTTTCGATGAAATCACCTGTTTTCACTACTTCGAAGTCATTAGTTCCATTGCCGCTATATTCTTTCCCTAATACAAGTCCACTTACCTTGTCTGTTAAAGCACCTCCCATAGCTGGGTTCTTTGGAGACAGCACTTCTTTTGCCCTTAAAGTTCCATACACTACAGGCATGTTCAAAAACTTAGCTTCTTGTGTAAAACCGACAATAGTAAGTGTTTCGTCAATCTTCGACAGCTTTAACTGATCGCCGATTTTAAGTTTGTTTTCTTCAGCCAAGGCTTTAGTCGCTACTACCTCGTGGTCATTTTCTGTCATTCTGCCTTCAATTACTTTTGGCATAAGCTTGCTATTTTTTTCCACACCCATAAATACTATGTTTAATAGGTCATCATCTTTGTTGTTGCCAACCTTTGAAACTGCAATGCGGTAAACGTCAACAGCAGCAGGTTCTGCATCTTTAAAGGTATCCATCGCAGATTTATCTATTTGCGAAGCCAAAATATTCTTGTTTGACCCCTCCTGGAGCACTATTTCTTTTGCATTCCAAAGCTTTACTGCGCTGATTTTATCTTCTGAAAGGCCATGAGCCAAACTGAAGAGAAAGAACACCAAGTAGCTGATAAGCACTATGATGCTCACAATTAAATAAAACTTTTTCCTATTTTTCCTAATTTCATTCCACGCTAAAAACATACTTTATTTATGCTGTATTTTTTTACCTACAGCATTTTCTCCTTTCCCACTTAATTGATTTCTATGCCTTGATTTTTTCTTCTAGCAGCGACAAAGCATCCATCAGCTGCCTTATATCATCTTCCGAAATGGATGCCATCACAGAGCACCCTCCAGCATCAAAGCCAGCCTTATCTTTACCTTCAAATGCTTCTTTATGGCTTGCATGCAGGGCAGCCAACTTCTCTTTAGACATCTTCGTAAAAGAAACTTTAATCTCACGACCATTGTTTTCGTTTCTTTCCCTTTTGATATAACCTTTTTCTTCCAGTATCTTCATATGTCTTGTAATGGCTGCAGGATCAATGCCTACATACTCGGCCACTTTAGCCTGGGTCGTAGGGCCATAATCCTTGACAAAACACAGGATTTGAAACCTAGTAAGGGACATTCCTGTATTTTCCTCAAAGACTCTTTTTAGCTGATTTTCAACAGTTCTCAGCTTCTGCATGGCGTCGCTAAATGTCTGTAAGTAGATTCTGTTCTTTTCCATGGTCTTTACTCCTTATTCTTGTCTAATCTTAATATTGCTTAAACTTAATCTAGTCTAATCTTACTTATCTGCTACCCTATTTCCTCAATTATCCAGTTGGAATTATTTAGCACTGCACGTCCTACGCCTACAAGGTCACATGTGTTTTTCTTTAAAATATTCTTCACATCATCACCTGTTTTAATGCCTCCAGTTAAGATTACCGGAATTGAAACATTATCAAATACCGGCTTTGTTATACTTTGAAAATATCCAGGGCTTTTATCTTCTATGGTGTAAAAACACATGCCCCCGGAAATGTCAATAACGTCAACACCAGCTTTTTCAAACTCCTTAGCGGCCATTATCGTATCCTCTATTTCAAGACCACCATCCATGAAATCGCCTGCTCCAATACGTATAAATAGCGGGTAATTACTTCCAAGCTGCTCCTTAATTGCTTTTATAATTTCAAGATGAATTTTAATGCGGTTTAAAATATTTCCACCGTATTCATCCTGACGTTTGTTGCTTAAAGGCGATAGAAACTGATCTAGCAAGTAACCGTGAGCACTATGAAGCTCAACGCCGTCAAATCCAGCTTCCTTAGCTCTATCAGCAGCTTTGACAAATTTCTCTTTTATAGATTTTATCTCTTCAACAGTCAGTTCCTTAGGCAACTGATCATTTCTTCCTGTAGGGCTTATTACTGGCGATGGAGCTACTACTTCCTGCCCTGTAACCTGGCTTTTACACATGGACCCGCCGTGCGAAATCTGCAAAATAGCTTTAGATCCATTTTTCTTAATAACCTGAGCCAGCTTCTTCAACCCAGCAATAGCACCATCTTCTGCTACTGACATTTGTCCATTGTGAGCTTTGCCTTGGGCATCTACATAATTGTGCTCCACTATTACTGCGCTAAAACCGCCATTTTTCGTCTTCTCACTGTAGTATTCCAGTATTTGTTCTGTAACATACCCATCTGCTTCGGCCTTAGCAATTGCCATAGGCGGCATAATCAATCTGTTTTTAAAATCTATATTTTTACATTCTAGCTTGTCCTTTACATTCATTCCAACACCTCTTTTTTTCTATTTCACAAAGCAAAGGTCACATATTTCAGGAACCTTACTTCGCCTTGCTTTGCTTTGCTTTGCTTCGCTTTGCTTTGATTTGATTTGTTTTGCTTTACATTAAGCTGTTTTAATTTGTTTTGCTTTAAATCAAACAGTAATTGAAGGCTTTATGTTGACTGTTTGATTATTGACTTATCAACCTTTGACTTATCAATAATACCCTTATGTTGCAGGTTAAAACATTTTTTACAAAAAAAAGATGACTTTTAAGAGTCACCTCAATTTAGCCATCTTTTTTCCATATGTCATTTAAAGCACATAAATCTGCAATTTGCCGTTATTAGAAGTCCACAGAAATCCAATATTTTACTAGTTTTTCTTTTGCCTTTCCTCTTCTTCCTTTAAAAAGCTGAGAAATTCAGACTTTCCAGCTCGGCTAATTCCGCTTTGTTCTGTATCGAAACTATGATCGATTTCATGTCCTAAAATCTGTTCCATAAGCGCCTTTACTCTAGGTCGGCAAAAAGCGCCCTGACAAAATCCCATGCCAGCACGTGTACGTCTTTTTACTCCATCAATAGTCGTTACAGGTATGCCTCTAGACATAGCGTCCTTAATAGTTTTCTCAGAAACTTGCTCACACCTGCAGACAAGCCTTTCATCACCTGACTCCAATTCAACTAATTTACTAGCCTGGCTGAAAGGCATCAGCTCTTTTCTTTCAATAATTGGCCTTCTGTATGGATTGAAATCAGTTTTTTCTTCTAAATTAAGAAGATTGTCCTGGATGATTTCAACCACCATATCAGCAATGGCTGGAGCCGAAGTAAGTCCTGGGGACTGGATTCCAGCACACTGTATAAAACCTTTCACTTTCGTCTCTTCAACTATAAAATCGTCAGTTGATGATACTGCTCTAACACCTGCAAAAGATCGAATGAATTGAGAAGGCTCAAGATATGTGGTGGTATCTTTGGCCTTTTGATAAATTTTAGCCAGTCTATCTACATGAGTTCCTGTATAAAATTGTTCATCATCACTGGCATCAGGTCCCAGCAACAAATTGCCATGATAGGTCGGAGTAACCAAGATACCTTTGCCCATTTTGGTCGGCATTTGAAAGAGCACGTGTTTTACTACTTTGCCGCTGCCGCGATTAAACAAAATGTATTCCCCGCTTCTTGGCAGTATCCGAAAATCGTCTATTCCTACCATTTGCGAAACTTTTCCGCTGTTTATGCCGGCACAGTTAACCACAATGCGTCCCTTGTATTGCTCATTGTCTTGGTCCTTCACCACAAAGACACCATCTGTTTTTTCAATGGCTACAACTTCCTTATTCAACTTAAGTTCTACACCGTTTTCAATGGCATTTTCCATCATTGCAATGGCCATTTCATAAGGCGAAGTAACACCAGCTCCTCTACAATATAGTGCATATTTCACTTCAGGATTAATATTAGGCTCCATTTCCACAATCTGCTCATGGTCTAAAATTTCAAGATCCTTAAGGCCGTTTTTCTTGCCGTTTTCAAGAAGTTCCTTTAGCTTTGGCAAATCATTTTCATCAGTAGTTATAACCATGGAGCCAATAGGATCAAATCCAAAACCCAGCTGTTCATTTAACTTTTCATACTGAACCCTTCCCTTGTAACAAAGCCTGCCTTTAAGCTTATCATGAGATTCCGCATATCCACCATGAACAATGGCAGAATTTGCCTTAGTAGCTCCCATGGAAACATCACACTGTCCTTCTAAAACAAGCACATCTAACTTGTACTGTGACAGGCGACGAGCCAATGTTGTGCCTACAATTCCAGCACCAATTATTATAATATCCTTCATAAGTTTCCCTCTTCTTCAATAATTATCGGTAATTATAGGTAATTAAAGTATAGCTTTAATGTGCCGTCGCCTAGCTGCAGCTTTTTCTTTTAGTTATAAGTCTTTCTTTCTATAAGATTTCTCCGACAGAAGTAAGGACAAAGCAACCAACATAAGAGACACCACTAAAATACCTGTTAAAAATCCTCTATTTCCTACATATTCTAGTATATCTATGTTGATTTTTATATGCAACCTTGACATTAAAGTTGGCCCAAGGGAGATTAATAATATAACGAGAATAGATATTAATCTCCCAGCTTGCAGACCAAAAGTTGTAGTGGAAAACAAGTAAATACTAGCAACAACCGTAAAAGTAAACAAGGAAATAATAATGCCTTGTATATTAAACTGACCGATGCCAGGAATAAAATAGTACTCTAAGACAAATACGAGCATACAGTAAAAATAAATTGAGTATGCCAATAAAAAGCGTGCTTTGATCTGAGTATCCCTGCTGTACCCAATAGTAGTAATAAGTGCAGCTGCTTTTTTATACTTGCCCTCTTCCTCATATATGGTAGACAGAATAGTTATGGCTACAATAATAGATGCAGTCGCTAATCCAATACTTAAAGGCATCTTGACACCTTCACCTATAAAAGAGAAAAACGCAGGCAACATTAGGGTTATTATTGAAAATATTATAAACATTTTTCTTCCCAGCAAGTAATCTTTTTTCAGCAAATTAATCACAGTAATGCCTCCCTTCAATAACGGCTAACATAATAGTTTCTATATCGATTTGTTCTTGTACCAGATCTGGAATTTCTTTCTCTAAGGCCGCCAACTCTTTAGTAACTCCTGAAAATCCAAAGCTAGTTTCTTCCAGTGCAATAAAGAGTTTTCGATTGGTTTCGTTTAAGTATTCTTTATTGCCTTTTACTTTGAAGTAGGTGTCTAGAAGCTGATCCTTGCTTTGTTGAAATAGGATTTTTCCATTGTGTATACACACTATTACGTCGGCGAACTTATCTAGGTCTGAAATAATATGAGTCGAGTAAAAAACGCCCTTTCCCCCGCCTTCCATAAACTTTTTCAATATATCCATCAGCTCTTTTCTTGTAGCCGGATCTAGGCCAGAGGTAGGCTCATCCATAATCAACAATTCCGCATTGTGTGACAACGCTAGAACCAAAGCAAATTTCATTTTCATCCCTTTGGACAAGGTGGCGATAAGGTGCTCCTCGTCCAGTGAAAACCGTTTCATAAGCTGACGATACTTGGTTTCATCCCATTGGCTGTAGGCTTGAGATACAATGGTTTTCATATCTTTCATTTTCAAGGACTCGTACAAATATCCCTCATCGAAGACCACACCTATTTTATTTTTAATTTCCTGCTCATGTAGATCGAAATTTTTCCCTAAAAGGTTGATTTCTCCGGAGTCCTTTAAAGACAAACCTAGCATAGTCCTAATAGTAGTGGTCTTTCCGTTTCCATTTAGCCCTATAAAGCCTGCTATACACCCCTCCGGAACATCAAAGCTCACATCTGCCAATCTAAAATCATCGTAGCACTTGTTTAAATTCTTTATGCTAATTACCTGTTCCATATCTACTCCTCCTCATATAATATTTCCATCATGGTTTGTAGCTCAGCCATTGAAATCTGAAGGGATTTTGCAGTTTTAATGAGCTCTGACATCTGTTTTTCTACAGCTCTTCTCTTCGCGTCCTTAAAAAACTCAATGTTGCCTTCAGCAACAAAGGTTCCAAGTCCCGCCTGACTCACAACAAAGCCTTCATTTTCCAAATCCGAATACACCCGCCTTACAGTCAAAACACTGACCTGTAACTCATTGGCAAATACTCTAATTGACGGCAGCTGCTGGCCTTCTTTAAGTTCTCCTTTAAAAATTGCCTCTTTAATCTGCTCCTTTATCTGTTCGTAAAGTGGCATGTTGGAATTGTTGGTTATAATTATTTTCAAAATGTGCTACCTCTCTTAATTGTTTTAATGTGCTGTTTGTATATATACAGTATGCACTTTATTAGCACGGTAGTCAAGTAAATTAAGCGGAATTAGTAAATTTATGTAATTGTCATTGGCTCTTTGCTGCTGTTTTCTGGGTGTTGTAATCTTTTTTAGTTTTGAAAAAAGCAAATGCTCTAGGTAATTGTCCTAGAGCATTTATTAGTTCTATGTTACGACATTATGATGCCGGTTTTGTGGTTGTTTGTTTGCTTTGTTTATAGATTATGATTGTGGGCAAGAGTTACCGTTGATTCCCGTTTTCATCGAAGGTCTTTTTTAAATCCCTTTCTGTAAAAAACACAATATAAACAAAAGCCATCATTTGTGCCACTATAATGGTAAGAGCAGCCCATCCTATAACTGCTATGGTTTTATGAAGTACCATTGGCATAATTATTATGGGTAGTACCAACGCAGGTAAAAACATATGAAAAGCATTTTTAGCACACCTTTTTTGTGCAAATTCCCATGTACTTTGATTTCTCATGGATCTTGAAGACCTGTACCCACTTGTTTTATTAATGTTTTTTTCCTTAGGGCATATGTTCCAAATTAGCAATAAGGCTCCGGGAACTATCAAAGTTATAATAAACATTAAAATCCAATAAAACACAACATCCGCCTCCTTTAGTGTTCGAATCATTTACATTTAGTGTACTTACGTTCCTTTTATCCTCATTGACAGCTTAGAAAAGCACATAATAATATAGCTGAACACAAATCAAATTTCACGCCTTGCTTCAATATTTTTAATCAACTAAGCGCTTTCTGCTTATCATCTATGATTCTGAAATTCTTTTTCCATTTGATCAAATCTATTCTTATCACCAAATATTTTAATTATTTGTAAACCAATTATACAGGCACCATTATAAATAGTTTGGTTCGCTACATCTCCTTTTGTCTTATTTGCGAAATCAATAGAATGTATACTAATACCCTCATCAACCAACTTAATGGTGCCGTGAAAAGTAGGGCATACATTACTTACATTACCTGCATCTGTTGATCCAAAAAGATGATTAGTATCTTTATATACTTCTAGCCCCATTTCTTCATATGCTTCTTCTAGTGCTTTAATGCCAACTTCATTTCTACGTAAATTGTCATACGGATTTGCTGTTGCAATTTTTTCCCACGTGGTTCCGGTAGCAATCGCAGCGCCTTTTGCACAATTATCAATTTTCTCAATAACTTTATTAAGATAATCTCGTTCTAATCCTCGTGCATAAATTTCTGCAGAACATTTTTCAGGAACTATATTAGGCGCCTCCCCTGGGTAACGAATAATACCATGTATTCTAATATCTGGTCTCACATGTTGTCTCAACATGTCAATTCCATGAAACATAAGTTGCACTGCATTAAAAGCATTGATTCCATCCCAAGGATGGGAGGCTGCATGTGCCGGTTTGCCATGAAAAGTATACAGGGTAGAATTTAATGCTAAAGCGACAGGAGATAAAATGTTGCGATCATACATATGTAACATGATGGCCATATTATACTTATCAAATACACCATCTTTTGTCATTGTCGCTTTCGCACCATTAGTTTCTTCTACAGGAGTTCCTATTAAATGAATATCAACATCAAGCTCATCTTGATAATCTGTTAATGATATACCTGCTAACAAACTTGTTGCACAACTAGTACAATGACCACATGCGTGTCCTATTTCCGGTAGCGCATCGTATTCTACCATTATAGCTACTTTTCTACTATGATTATCTACCCCATAAGTTGCCTTAAATGCTGTCTCTATATTATCATAAGGATATTCTACTCTCCACCCCTCATTGCGTAAAAAACTCACAATCTTCTTAGACGATTTATATTCTTCTCCCGAGATTTCAGGATTATCCGATAGATAATCATTTATTTCTATAACCTTTTCAAGATTGTGTTTACAATTTTCAAGTAATATTTCTTTTCTCTTATCATAATTTTTATCATTCATTAACGTCTCCTTTTTAGAAAGGACCTAGCTTCATTACACTTGCAGCTATCACAAACAGTGCTCCGACAAGATACTGTAGACCGATTAATGGCAAAATCCATTTTGCCCATTTTTCCCACGGAATCTTTGCTAAAGCAAGACCTGCCATAAAATATCCAGATGTAGGCGTAAATATGTTAGAAATACCATCTCCGATTTGAAATGCAATGCAAGTTGTTTGCCTTGACACTCCAACCAAGTCACCTAAAGGTGCAAGAATTGGTACAGAGACAGCCGCTTGCCCTGAGCCAGATGGAACTAGGAAGTTCAATAAACATTGGAAGACATATTCTCCAAAAGCTGACACGGTAGAGTGTACGTGGCTTAAAGCAAGAGCTGCAGTGTTTAATATTGTATCTAAAATACTGCCATCTTGTAAAACTACTAAAATACCTCTCGCAAATCCAACTACCAAAGCACCTGAAGCAACATCTCTCATGCCTTTTCCCAAACTTACAGCGTAGTTGTTAAACCCTATCCTACCTATAAAAGCACATACCATAGACATGCCGAAGAATAAGGCGGAAATTTCATTCATATACCAGCCCCAGTTAACCACACCATAAACGAGTAGTACTATTGATGCTGCAAATACTAATAAAATAGCTTGTTCTTTTCTACCAAATTCGTGAAGGTTCTCAAGATCTAATTTGTCATCTCTAGCGATATCAATTTCATACATAGTTGATAATCGAGGGTTGTTCTTTACTTTATGCGCATACCGCATTACGAACCCAATTGACAGTGAAACCATTGCGATATACAAAATAATTCTAAAAGTCATGCCGGAGAAAAGCGGTAAACCAGAAATCCCTTGAGCTACACCTACAGTAAATGGATTCATAAAAGCGCCTGCAAAGCCAGCACCAGCCCCACAAAACACAACAGCTGTTCCTGTAATCGAATCGTATCCCATTGCAACAAAGAGGGCTACAAATATAGGGATAAAAGGCAAAGTTTCCTCTGCCATGCCAATAATTGCGCCACCTAAAGAAAATGCGAACATCACTATCGGTATAATCACAAGTTCCTTTCCCCTTGCTTTTTTTGCTAATGTTCCTAACCCAGCCTCTATAGCGCCTGTCGATTCTACTACGGCAAACGAACCACCTACTATAAATATAAAAAATATGATTTGAGCAGTTTCCTGCATACCTCTAGGAACTGCAGTCAAATATTGCATCAGACTTACAGGAGTAGATGTAATATAATGAAATGTACTTGGGTTTACGATTTCTCTTTCAATCCCACCAGTTTTAATAGTCATCATATCATATTTACCTGCAGGTATTATGTAGGTAAGGGCTGCACATATTGCAATTATTATTAATAACAATATGTAAACATGTGGGATTTGTACTTTTTTCTTTTTTGTTTTTTCCATTTCCTTTACCTTTTCCTTTCTGATAGAACTATGTAACACTTATAAAATGTCCTAACCTATCATTTATAATGTTATTATTTTTCACAGCAAGTTTTCCGTTTACAAACACATAAGATATGCCTGTAGGTAATATATTCAAATTTTCGAAGGTAGCACCATCCTTTACGGTGTGAGGATTAAATATCGTAAAATCTGCGTCACAACCAAGTTCAATTCGGCCTTTTTGAGAAAGATCCAGCCTTTCTGCAGGTAGTAGTGTCATTTTTTTTAAAGCATTAACCATCGACAAAGCCTTTTCATCACGAACATATTTACCTAACACTCGCGGAAATGTTCCTGCTGCTCTAGGGTGGCCATTATTATGGTTTATTATCCCATCGCTAGCAATCATCCCATATTCATTCGATATAGCCATACTGATTTCATCTTCATTCATAACAAAGGCAACAGCTAACATATCTGGATATTTTTCTCGACATTCTTCAAAGATTTCTTTCGTACAACGTACATTTTTATACGGTTCATCAGTTAATAAAATATCATGATATGTTTTCCCCCATTCGTCAAAACATCCATCTGTAAATACCTCTGTACCAATCATAGTTGAGAAAGCATTATAAGGATACGTATCATAACTAAGCTTTTTGTTCGTCTTCATCTCTCTATTTATAAGTTCTAGAGCCTCTTTCATGTTCCCCATTGCCGAACAGCTACTTAAATGTGAAATTTGGAAATTACAATTTGTCGCTCTTTGTATTTCTATCATTTCTTTTATAGAATCAATTGCTTTGTTTCCATCAGCCCGGTAGTGGGCAGCAACAAATAGATTCTTCTTATTTATAGCGTTAATCACTCTGATCATCTCTTGTGTGGAAATTCCAGGATCGTACTCAATCCCAAAAGATACGCCAGATGCACCATCTTCAAGCTCTTTTTTTATCAAAGCTACTATTTCTAGCAGATTTTCTTCATTAATAGTATCAAATCTACCTATTCCCAGCCTGGAACGAAATGCATTATATCCCGCCAATAATAGATAATTTACAGGTGCACCACCTAGCTCAGTAATAATATTGCGAAAAACTTTAACATCTTGCTTTTGAACTCCACATTGTCCACCAACACAAGTTGTAACCCCTTGCAATAGCATAAGTTTAGCAATAAAATATTTTTCGCCTTCATGTATAAAGTCTTCTTCATGCATGTGAATATCTATAAAGCCAGGAGATAAGATTTCTTCTTTTACATCAATAATTTCTTTTGCATCTTGTACTTCATATAAGTTATTAGAAATAAATGTAATCTTATTGTTTTCTATTCCTATACTCCCCTTTTTCATAACATTTTTTTTAAAGTCGGGGAATGTACAATTATTAAATAATATATCTAACATATTAAGCAC
>F241_Great_Cormorant__coassemble_542_pt1 | contig 35315 bp, 27 predicted proteins | sample F241_Great_Cormorant__metabat2_high_PE_004 | metagenome-assembled genome bin F241_Great_Cormorant
GTTGGTGAAAATGGCTGTAAACGTTGAAAAAACAATGTTTGCAGCCATTTTATCTCCTTGTATAGATAAATTATGAGCCTAAAGTAATTTAAAATTGTTTTTGTAATAGTCCAGTATGCCCTTTTTCTTCATTTTAGACAGTTGGTGGGAAAGGGCTGTACGATCTACACATAAGAACTCAGCCATCTCTTGTCTATTGAAAGGGATGGTTATATACTCAGAAGAACCTTTTCGTTGCTGTAGAAAACAGATAACCTTATCTTCTATGTTTGTTTGAGAAAGAATATCTAATCTGTTTTGCAATAACAGGTTTTTTCTAGCGCCTAATTCCATGAGATTTCTCATAATTGTAATGGAATCCTTAAGGTGTAGAGAGTTCATTAAGTTGTCGATGCTCAGTTTGACAACGATACTGTTTTCCATTGCAACTACAGATACGGGACTTTCTTCTAGTCGTAGAAAACTAATGGCTTCTGCAAAATGATCACCTTTTGACAGGTGGGATATGATGGTTCTGCGTCCGTCTATAGTTTCTTTGATAATAGCCAAGCTTCCTTCTACGACTATTCCAATAAAATCTACGGTAGACCCTTGGTAAAAGAGGAACTGCCCTTTCTCTAACTCTGATATTTGAAGCAAATTCCAAACGCTATCGCTGTTTAAGGCAACGTCCACATCTTTGAAAATAGGTGAGTGGCCTATAATTTCAGCTACTTTCCGTTCCTTAGTTTTATCCTTCAATTGACTTCCCTCCATTGATAAATTCCATAAATAAATTGATGGCATCTACGGTTCCTTGTAACTGGCCGCTTTGACCTCGTCCACCGCCTGTTATATCTATGGCTAGTTTTCTAGCATCTTTAATGAGGGTGCCACAGTCATAATCTTTTGAGAGTATTACAGCAGTAGACTTTATATCTTGGTCATTAGCTAAATATATTACGATGTTATGAGCAAAGCCTGCTTTTGAAAGAAGTATTTTGCTTAGCCTTTGCAAATCTTTGGAATTTAACACACCTTGACAGTTGATGGAGAAAAACTGAAAAGAACGCTGCTTATCATTCTCTAAAGCTAACAGTTTTTCCATAATGTCCTGGGCTATTTGACTTAAGTGTAGGCTTGTAAGGCCGGCTACTTTCTCTTTTTCCTCATCTAAATGGGCACACAAAGTGTCCAGTTTTTGGACGATGTCCGATGTAGATGCAGAAAGTCTATAAGCAATTTCATCAAAGGCTTCGCTTTGTTTTTGGATGTGGTTCATAGCTTTGACTCCACTATCGAAGTATATTCTTGTCATGTACTTGTTCTTCTCACACTTATAAATTTTGAGCAGTCCAACTTGTCCAGTGGCCTGAGGATGTGTGCCGCAGCAGGCTACTGAGTCTGCTGGATTATCTGTGTGACCTACTGTAACTATTGTTATGTCTTTGTCTATGGCCAGCGGTTTACGAAGCTTGATTTGACTTTCCAGGGCTTCGTCTTTGGTTTTAAAGTGGTGGGTCACTACAGGCAAGTTTTCCCAGATAATTCTATTGGTCATATTTTGAGCCTCAACTAGTTGTTCCATTGTTAAATAGTCGCTGCCAGAAGTGTGGCTTAAGTCTATGTCAATGGTCATATAGTTTTCTCCCATGTGAAAGCCTCTGTTTACACCTTCCCATAGATGGTAAATAACTCCAGATAAAATGTGCTCGCCACAATGACGTTGCATATTTTGGAAACGCCAAGGCCAGTTAATATTAAGGTCTACATTTTGACCAGCCTGGAACTGGTCACTGGAAACTAGATGATATATAGTAGCGGTGTTATCATCTATTGCAACATGAAGTACTGATGAGTTATTAATTGTGCCTTGATCAGAGGGTTGACCGCCTCCTTCTGGGAAAAATACAGTTTTGTCCAGAACTAAGCAGCAACACTTTTGATCAGCAGCAAGTGTTTCTTTAGGGAACAAAGCCATTTGTTCTTTAAACTCAGAAATAAGCTGTTCCTTTGAAATTACCTTAAGTACCGTTGCTTGACAAGATTTTAAATAAACATCTTCTTGGTACAGTTTTTCAGTTGTCATTGTTATCTCCTTTTGCAGTATGAAAGTTCAGCTGACTATGCTACATTAATCTCTAGACCAAAAGCCTACAAAATCCTTAAAAGGTGCAGGTTCTACGTAAATGTTGCCGTAAAACACGTTATTGTACACATCAACTGCATGGGCAGGTATAGTAAACTTAGTCCAGTCAAATTCACTGTCTTTAATTGACATGGCCGGAGGTAAGCTTATTTTTAAATGGCCTTCCGTTATGACATCTATGGACATGTGCATATGCATTTTATAAAATAATAAGTCTTCGATGTTTTGACAGAAAATGACAAATTCCCCAAAGTCGGTGATCATTATACGACAAAGCACATCGTCGGATATGTTGTACACCGGTTTATCCAAATATTGGTTATGAGGTGCATAAGAAATGTAGGTCAAGGAATGGCCGTAAGAAATATTTTGAGCGGTTGGGAAAATGTCAAGAACTGCTTTTTGCACAGTTTGGTTTATTTCGTTATATACTGCATTTCCCAGCCCGTATGCTGGAACGTAGCCGTCGTCTGTCAAGGCAAAAATTTGACCGTAGGAACACCGTAGGCTTTTATTTCCTAGTGCAAAATCAACTTGACATTGGTCTATTTCCATTTCTGCTGGTTCAGAGTGATCGATGATTTCTTTGTCGCTAAGCAAAAGGTTCATTTTTACAGCTTCTGTTCCCGTATATTTGCTGTCACAGATGCAATGACAAACTACTGATGTTAAGTCATTGTATTGAGACGGCACAATATCAACTTGGCTCCGTAGTAAGACGAAAGGATCTTCTGCAGCATCTTGTATAAAACGGGTTGTATGATCATCTAGTGGCAGGAACCTAGTTCCTAGGTACTGAGCGCCTTCCAAGTCTCCGTTAACAAGACGCATCATAAAATAATGACAGTTTTCATATAAAGTCAGATTATCCTTACATATTAGCTTCAGATGGTCTTCAGTAAGAGGTACAACCTGATGCTTTTCTTTTAGTTGGTCCATGAGAGGGATCAACTGTTCACGTACAGATATGGCATCTGGGCTTTTATCCAAGTCTACAGGTTGGGATACATAGCTTAAAAGAATCTCAATGCCCAAATCAAGAGGCACTTCCTTTAACTGAGAGCCTAAACAGGCTAACATGTTAAAGGCTTTGACGCTTACTGAACTAGCGTTATTGTAGAAACTAAGGTCCGTTGGTTGATGACGGACTAAGACAGGCCAGTGTCCAGCATCTGGCCATGTAATCTTTTCTTCGCAAGAGGACGATAGTTTAACAAAGCTATTAATGCTGTTTGTACCTACTTCAAGAGAAAAAATATAGTATTCGTAATGTTTTTTGCAGTTGTTATCCTTTTTATCCTTGGAATTGTGAGGGACATCGCTTTGATGTCCATCAAGGTCTACCTCTCGTTGAAGAACAAAGCCAAGGACGTCCAAAAGTCTGGAATCAGTAATGAAAATCTTGGTTAGCTGACCATTTTCTTCGAAATTTGACTTATTATTTTCGCAAGGCTCCTCTTCATCGCCGTTAAGTTGGCTGCTGTCCTTTAAAGGGTCCTTATTTTCTAAATATATTATGTCATCTTCCTGACGATGATTAAATAAGTTAGTTGCCACTTGAGACCTCCTGATTAATTATGCATATATGGAAACAGCCATTAAGATGAGTTCCTTAATGGCTGCAACTCTTTATGTGTTTATAATACCACAAATTCCTTTAAACTACATCCAAGGCTTTAAAACTTGATGTTCTCTAAGGAGTTTTTCTATTGTAGTACCTTTTATTTTCTTAATAAGAGGTTTCTTCAGAAGATTTAATGGGCCAGGAAGTGAGAGCTGTAGAGGTGATTTACCGTCTAGAAGCTTGACGCTGGAATCTAACAAATCCCTAATGTCGTATACGCTGCCCCAGACTTCTGGAACGCCTCTATCGACGCCAGTAAGACCGTAGACTGCTTCCATAGCTGTTCGAACGGAATACTCTGTAGTAAATATAGTATCCCTTGGAGTTTCTGCAAACTGACCAAGAAATGCAAAATTTACGGAGCCGTCAGGAATTACATCTGGCCTGTCGCCTTTTGCACGTGGCATGAAGAAGGCGGTAATGTAAGGCATCAAAGTAGGAACGCAATTAGTTTCTTGATATGCTAAACTTTCAATGTTTTCTACAGGTATACCTATGTGATATAACCATTCAGCTGCTATTTCAGCACCGGTACAATTCATCATCGGTTTTTTAATATAGTCACCTATCTTATCTGTAAATAAGCCATAGACCCAAATACAAACTTGGTTTTTATCTTGATCTTTAAATTGACCTTGTCTGTTGATGGTCCAGCTGAGAAGCCAAGAAGAATCCTGGCAAGAAACAATACCTCCAGTAACCACACGGCCAGTTGTAGGATCGCGGTGACATATTTTTTCTATGGCCCTTATGATTTCTGGATTACTTGTAGTTATAGTAGCTGATTCCCAGTTGGTCTTAGATATATCCGAGCAGAATTTTTCAGGATGGCCAAAGGCAGGATCCTGTTTGGCAATGTTTTTCCAAAGTGACCAGCAACCGCTAGTTTTAATTTGAGCATTTTGGCTGTCAGGAGCTGTATGGTGATCGCCGTACTGAGTACTTTCTGTGCAGCTGCCGTTAGTTACAAAGACTAAGTCGTTGGCAGTTAAAGGAATTTCATCAGTTTTTCCATCTTTTGTATATACGATTTTTTCTGCTAGTTTTCGATGGTCTTCAAACTTAAATAAGACATTGTTCACCTGAGTTCCAAAGTGGAAGGTGACACCATGAGCTTCTAAGTACTTTTGCAGTGGTAATATCAAAGATTGATACTGATTGTATTTAGTAAACTTCAAAGCTGAGAAATCTGGTAATCCACCGATATGGTGTATGAATCGCTGGAAATAAAGCTTCATTTCTAGTGCGCTATGCCAGTTTTCAAAGGCGAACATGGTTCTCCAATAAAGCCAAAAGTTACTGTCGAACACATGGTGGTCGAAGACATCTTCTATGGTTTTATCGTATAAATCCTCGTTTGGAGTAAAGAACAATTTAGTAATTTCCATTACTGCCTCTTGATCTAATTTAAACTGACCGTCTGTATGAGCATCCTGGCCACAGTTGACAGTTGCTCTGCAAAGAGAGTAGTTTGGATCCTCTTTATTTAGCCAATAGTATTCGTCTAAAACTGAAGCACCTTCAGTTTCCAGAGATGGAATAGATCTGAAAAGGTCCCATAGGCATTCGAAGTGGTCTTCCATTTCACGTCCACCTCTCATTATGTAGCCTTTAGTAGGATCGTTGATACCGTCACACGCCCCTCCTGCTATGTCCATGGCTTCTAGAATGTGAATGTTCTCACCTTTCATTTGAGCATCTCTCAGGAGAAAAGCTGCTGCGGCCAAAGCACCTAACCCACTTCCAACGATATAGGCTGATTTATTCTCGATTCCTTGTGGGGCCTTTGGCCTTGCAAAGGCCTCGTAATTACCACTGCTGTAATAGATGCCTTTGCTATTTTTAGCCATCTTGCCACGTTCGGTATTTCTGTAGGAAACTGAACTACCCATTTCATTTTGAGAAAGAGATTTCTCCTTATCTAAAGAAGTCACTGGGCATAGGCACTTTGGACTTATTCTTGAAACTGATAACTCCTGTAAGCCTTTCTTTTGCAATGCCTTGTTAGCAACTAGAACTGTAGCACCTGTAGCTGCTAAAAACGCACCGAGCTTTGTTGCTTTTTTCATAAAAAACACCTTCTTTCTTAAAATAAAAAAGAGGGCCCATGGCCCTCCACTTTGTCAGCAGACTAAGCTGCCGGTCATGCGTATAAATTGTTAAATTTAATCTACGCTTATACTATATACCTGAAAAATGAGAAATTCAAGATGATTTAGTAATTATATTTGTGCAAGAATTTACAGCTTATAAATTACATTTCCTTCATCCAGAAACCGTGTAGGTTGCAGTATTCGTATGCAGCAACAACTTTCTCGTCATCACCGATAACAAATGTTGCTTCTGCTACGCCAGTGTGATCTAAGTACTTCTTATGTAGTCCGAAAGAAGTTTCTAGAATAATAAATCCGATGTAATGTTCCTCTGTCATCGGATGAGGTACGCTACCTACTTTAACTGTAACCTTATTTCCTTCAACTTCAACTACTGGAACGTGTTTTTCAGTAGCCGCATCTGTTGTATTAGGAGAAAGAACCTTCATTGGTTCCCCACAACAGACTACTGGAACTCCCTTATCTTCTAAAAACTCTACCACATTACCGCAGTGCATACATTTTGCAATTTTAACCATTTTTAATTACCTCCATTTTATTATTATATTCCAATAAGTAATATCAAAATTATAAAGCGTTAGCAGATGCAACAAAGCTAATGTCAAGCCATACTCATCCGACCCGCTTATATTAATTATATACCACTGAAACGTTAAATCAATCGAAATAATAGGAGAAATAAAAAAATATTTTTTTATGAAATACTGTTGACAACAGTGTTAAAGGCTGATATCATTATGATAATCATTATCAGTTTTGATGATGCTGGTATTGAGGAGGTGGTAAAATGAAATATTCTAAACAGAGAAGTCTTGTATTAGAAATTGTAAAAGGAAGTAAGGACCACCCAACTGCAGACATGATATATGCGATGGCAAGTCAAGAGATGCCGGGTATAGGAATTGCTACAGTTTATAGAAATTTGAACGCACTGGAGCAAATTGGCGAAATAAGGCGAATACCAGGACATACAGGCATCGATCGTTTTGATGGAAATACTGAGAAACACTACCATATCAAGTGCGTCGGTTGTGGAAACTTAGTAGATGTATATCCTAAAGACGAGGAGGCTTTAGCAGAGGCGTGTGCTTTGTTAAAGAAAGCTTTCGGCGTCGACGGCATGGATGTAGAACTGGGAGACCATGTTTTCGAATTTCTATGTAACAAATGCAAAGGCAATACTGCAGGTTAATTAACCATTGACAATCGGTGGTTAATGGTTTTTAATAATATCATTAAATACCGTACAAGGTAGATAATACAATTAGAATTATGGAGGTTTGAAATGAAAGAGTTAAAAGGAACTAAAACACTGGAAAATTTAATGGCTGCATTTGCAGGCGAATCACAGGCTAGAAACAAGTACACTTACTATGCTTCTAAGGCTAGAAAAGAAGGTTATGTGCAGATTGCAAACATCTTCGAAGAAACTGCTCACAACGAAATGGAGCATGCTAAGCTATGGTTTAAGCTAGCTCACGGTATCGGAACTACAGAAGAAAACCTATTAGACGCTGCAGCAGGTGAAAACTACGAATGGACTGATATGTACAAGGAAATGGCTGAAACTGCTAGAGAAGAAGGTTTCCCAGAAATCGCTAAGCAGATGGAAGGCGTTGCAGCAGTAGAAAAAGAGCACGAAGAAAGATATAGAAAGCTTGCTGAAAACGTAAAGAACGGCAAAGTATTTAAGAAGGACGAAGAAGTTCTATGGCAGTGCAGCAACTGTGGACACCAGGTAGTAGCTTTAGAAGCTCCAACTGTATGTCCAGTATGCTTCCACCCACAGGCTTACTTCCAGGTAAAAGCTGAAAACTTCTAAATCTAACCTTACAAATATAGAAAATAAGATTAGAGATTTAAAGTATAAGTATGTATGAAATCCATACATAAATATTAAACAGTGCATAAGTATTGAGATTAGTAGATTAAAACGGGATTAGAAAAGTGTGGTCAGTGTCTGGGGAGACACTGGTAAATACAATATTAACTGTAGATAGATGTAGATTTATCACGCAGTAATGTTTAATATTGTAAACTAAGGCTGAACAAGCCAAGGCCTCTTACGACAATTAATGTGGTAAGAGGCTTTTTTTGTTCTAGACATAAGAACAAACGTTCTATATAATGTATCTAGGAGGAAAGAAGATGTTAGTGTTTCATGTGGATGTTAATAGCGCTTATTTAAGCTGGACGGCAGTTGAAATGTTAAAGAATGGCAGCGGACGAGATATAAGGAAAGAAAATGCTGTTATAGGTGGTGATCCGACCAGTAGAACAGGCATTGTTTTGGCTAAGTCCCAGATTGCGAAAAATCGAGGCGTCATTACTGGTGAGCCTCTTTGTAGGGCTCGAAAGAAAAGTCCGGGCCTAGAGGTGTTTCCGCCTGATTTCGATCTTTATTTTCGTTCATCCCAGAAAATGGTGGAGTTTATGCACCAGTACAGCAATCGTATTGAAAGATATTCCATTGATGAATGCTTTGTTGAAATGGATATACGGGTGAGTGACCGAGAGTTTGCAGTGGAGACAGCAACAGAGCTAAAGGATAGAATTGAGGCACAGTTAGGTTTTACTGTTAACGTGGGAGTTTCCACTAATAAGTTTCTGGCGAAGATGGCAGGTGAACTGAGGAAGCCTAATATGGTCCATACGTTGTTTCCTGATGAGATACCTGATAAGTTGTGGCCGCTACCTGTTGGAGAGATGTTTATGGTCGGTAGGGCTACGGAACAGAAGTTGAAACAAATTGGGATTGACACTATTGGGAAATTGGCTGCTACTGATAGAAGTAGCCTGGTGGCTTTGTTGAAAAAAACTGGTATAACCCTTTGGGAATATGCCAATGGAATAGATCATAGCAAGGTGGAATATGAAAAGGAGCAGCGCTGTAAGAGCATAGGTCACAGCACTACTACTAAGGTGGATGTTGTGAATTTTCGAGATGCTCAGCTTATTATGTTTGCTCTTTGTGAAAAAACTTGTATGAGGCTGAGGAAACAAAAGAGCAAAGCTAAAGTAGTAGGTGTGCGCCTTAGGAATAGCCGTCTTGAAAATGTGACCAAGCAGATGACTTTGCCGAGAGAGACTGACAGCACTGATACTATCTACCAGGCAGGAAGTCAGCTACTGAAGGAAATTTGGTCCGGTGAGGCTGTTAGGCAAATAGGGATTTTCGTGTCTAAGTTCGATAATCAGCAGGAGCAGCTATCGATTTTCGATGCTGCGCCCAGTGAAGGGGAGCCGGGTATAATTGAAGAGATGGAAGCTAAGGAGCATGCTCGCGACGAGGCTATAGATAAAATAAGAGAGAAGTTTGGTGAAAAGGCTATTATTCGTGGGTGCTTTGTTGGCAGCGATACTGAACCTATAATTGGGAAAGGCAGTGGGCTGAAGTTTTTATAGATTTTAATGACAGTTAATATTTCTCCCTAAAGTATACAAAAGGGAGTTTTTGTGTTATGCTATTTTAGTAAAAAAGGGTCTCATTTGCCCTGAAGAAAGGAAGATAAGACATGGGAGAAAAAGGAACTTATTATATTACGACACCGATATATTATCCTAGTGATAATCTACATATCGGACATACTTATTGCACAGTTATGGCGGATGCCATGGCTAGGTTCAAAAGGCTAGCAGGATATGATGTAAGGTTTTTAACTGGAACAGACGAGCATGGCCAAAAGATACAGACTATAGCTGAGGCTAAGGGAGTATCACCGCAGGCTTATGTAGATGAAATAGTTGATGGAATAGTGAAATTGTGGGAAAGAATGGAAATATCTTATGACGATTTCATTAGAACTACAGAAGATAGGCATGTAAGAAGAGTGCAGGAAATCTTCATGAAAATGTACGAAAAAGGAGATATCTATAAATCAGAATACAGTGGTATGTACTGTACTCCTTGTGAGGCCTTCTGGACAGAAAGCCAATTGGTAGACGGCTGTTGTCCTGATTGCGGCAGACCTGCAACCAAGGCCAAGGAAGAGGCATATTTCTTCAGATTATCTAACTATCAGGATAAGTTGCTACAGCTATTTGAAGAACACCCTGAATTCTTACAACCTGATAGCAGGAGAAATGAAATGATAGCCTTTGTCAAACAAGGGCTAGAAGACTTATGCATTTCAAGAACGGCCTTTGACTGGGGAATTCCAGTGCCTATTGATGAAAAACACGTTATCTATGTATGGCTTGATGCACTCAGCAACTATATTACGGCTCTTGGATATCCAGAAGAGGATCAACTATATAATAAGTATTGGCCGGCCAATGTTCATCTGGTGGGTAAGGAAATCGTAAGATTCCACTCTATTATTTGGCCTGCTATGTTGATGTCTCTAGATATACCACTACCTAAACAGGTATTAGGACATGGTTGGCTTCTTCTTGATGGAGAAAAAATGTCTAAGTCTAAAGGAAATGTAGTTGATCCAGTAACGCTAATCGATAGATATGGAATTGATGCTTTAAAATATTTCTTGCTTAGGGAATACACTTTTGGTAATGACGGTATCTTTACTAATGAGGTTATGTTGAGAAGAATGAATTCTGACTTAGCCAACGACTTAGGCAACCTTGTATCTAGAACTGTGTCCATGATTGAAAAGTATTGTGAAGGCCAGGTTCCGGAGGCTACTACTAACGATGATATAGATGATGATCTGAAGGCTGTGGCTTTAGGTGCCTATAAGAAGGTCGAAGAAAAGATGGACCAATTTGCATTTAGCGTTGCTCTAGACGAAATTTGGAATGTTGTAAGAAGAGCAAATAAATACATAGATGAAAAGATGCCATGGGTTCTTGCAAAAGACGAATCCAAGAAGGCTGAACTTGATACTTGTATGAGAAACTTGGCAGAATCAATTAGAATTATTTCTGTTTTAATTTATCCATTTATGCATAGTACATCTGATGCTATAAGGAAACAGATGGGCTTATGGTATGCAGACGTGAAATGGGACGATGCTGCTGAATTCTATCAGATGTCTGGTGCTGCTGTAAAGAAAGGGGAGGCTTTATTCCCTCGTTTAGATGTGGAAAAAGAATTGGAAGAACTAGAACAGCTAAATAAAGATGGTTCTGAAGAAAATGTTGAACTAGAACTTAAACCTGAAATAGAATTCGATGATTTCGATAAAGTGGACTTACGTGTGGGAACTATAATTGAGGCGGAGAAACACCCTAAGGCTGACAAACTATTGGTATTTCAAGTGCAGATGGGAACAGAAAAACGTCAGGTGATTTCAGGTGTATCTCAATACTTCACTCCGGAAGAAATGGTAGGTAAGAAGGTTGTTGTGGTTGCCAACTTAAAGCCTAGAAAGCTAAGAGGCTTAGAATCTAAGGGAATGATTCTATTTGCAGATAATGGTGAGCGCCTTGAAATAGTTACTACTGTTGCAGAAGATGGAAATGCTGTTTGCTAAAAGATGCACAGGAGGTAGCGATGTTATTTGATTCTCATTGTCATTTGAACAATGAAAAATTTGATGAAGATAAGGTAAGGCGTTTGGCAGAGGAGATTGGAAAGGATTCTCTAATAAGTGCTGTGATGGATGTTGGCTTTGATCTTAAGTCATCTGCTTTGGCTGTTAAGCATGCTCACACCTATGATTGGGTGTGGGCTGCTGTAGGGGTTCACCCTCATGATACCGATTGTATGGATGAAGATGTATACAGGCAGATCAAGGAGCTGGCAAGGGATGAAAAGGCTAAGGCCATAGGAGAAATCGGACTGGATTTTCACTACGATTTTTCTAACCGAAAGAATCAAATCTATTGGTTTGAGAGGCAAATTGAACTGGCTCTTGAAATGGAAATGCCTATTGTTATTCACAGTAGGGAGGCTGATGGAAAAACCTTGGAAATTCTTGAAAAATCAGGAGCTTTGAGCTCAGAAAGAATGAAGCAATTCCCAAAACGTCAGCTGACAGACGAGGCACTGTCTGCTTCATCAGGGCAAAGTGGAGATTCTCGTGTGCTTCTTCATTGTTATTCAGGAAGTTTAGAGCTGGCTAAAGAGTATATAAAGCTGGGGGCTACATTGTCCATATGTGGACCGGTTACTTTTAAGAACAATAGAAAGACTGTGGAAGTAGTAGAAGGTATTCCTCTAGACTTTTTAATGGTGGAGACAGACTCACCTTATTTAACGCCAGTTCCTTTTAGAGGCAAAGAAAACCGCCCTAACTATGTTAGATATACAGCTGAAAAGGTGGCAGAAATAAAGGGAATGTCATTTGAAGAGGTTGCTTTGACAACTGCTAAAAATACTAGAACTTTCTTTAACATCGACTGATTTTTGCAGGTTTTTCTAGTTTAGAGTTGTCAGAGGCTTTGATACTTTAGTGACGTTAAGAAATTATTCACTAAACTGTAATAAATGTGATATAATCTTGACGTATAGTATTTAATTTATACAGTTAGTATTTTTTGAGAAGGAGAAAGAAAAAATGAGTGTAAGTAACGTTGTTGGAAAGCAAAAGGGGAAGGCTAACAAAGGGATTATTGTTGCAATCGCTGTAGCTATTATATTAGCAGTCAGCGGCCTGGGTTGGTATCTGCTAAAAGGTGGCCTACCATCAGTAGAGCAAGCTGAGAAGGATTTTAAAAAGGCTGGATACACAGTGGAATCTATGGAAAAAGACGCAAATGGCTTTGTGAAAGGCTTTTCGGCAAAAAGTTATGCTGCTTATGTCATTTATGGTGAAGTTTCTAAGCCAGATGATTTAAAGGACATGGAAAAGTACACTAAGGCTGCACTTTCGAAGCTTTTTAATGATGCTGATAAGGTTAAGGTAAAATCAGCAAAGGACCTTAGAGGTGTTACTCAGATGCAGACTAATATAGGATCTGTTCTTGATGTTAATGTGTTTAGCAGTGGTAAGACAGCTATGATAGTAGTAGGCTCACCTAGTGCTAAAGATGATGCTTTAGTTGCTTTGAATTTGAAGGGCAAGAAAGAGTCTAAGGCCAAGTAATTGAAGATAAATCATATGAAATAAGTAATATGAAAATTGAAAATGAATTAAGTGGATTCATTTCCTAAGGGGTTTGCTTTGTTGGCTGGATAAAACCTTAGGTCATTAATGTTATAGAGGAATTGAGGTAGTAAAAATGTATTGTGTGAGAAGAGTAAACGAGGATATTTACTGGGTTGGTTGCAATGACCGAATAAGCCCTAGGTTTGAAAACATCCATCCTATTCCAGAAGGTACATCATATAACTCATATTTGATGATGGACGAGAAGACGGTGCTGTTTGATACTACAGAGTGGGAAGTGTCAAAGCAATTTCTAGACAACTTAGACTATGTTCTAGATGGAAGGGCTTTGGACTATGTTGTAGTAAATCACATGGAACCAGACCATGGTGCTTCTTTAGAGTTAGTCATAGAAAAACATCCTGGGGTTAAAATCGTGTGTACTGCCAAAGCAGAAGCAATGATGAAACAATTTTCATTTTACGACAGTGACGAAAGGGTTATTACAGTTAAAGAAGGAGATGAAATGTCCTTCGGTAAACATCAGATTCAGTTCTTAATGGCCCCTATGGTACACTGGCCAGAAGTAATGGTCAGCTACGATAAGACTAGTGGAACTCTATTTTCTGCAGATGCATTCGGATCTTTTGGTGCTCTTAACGGCAAGTTATTTGCTGATGAAGTCAATTATAAAGAAGAGTTTGCAGAGTACGCTAGGCGTTATTATACAAATATTGTTGGAAAATACGGACCGCAAGTGCAGGCTTTGTTAAAAAAGGCTCAGAATTTAGATGTTAAGTATATTTGTAGCCTTCATGGTTTGGTATTTAGAACGCCAGAAGATATTCAGTATATTTTAGATCAGTATCAGCTTTGGAGTACGTATACTCCTGAAGAGGCTGGTGTGCTTATTGTTTATGGATCAATGTACGGTGGTACTGAAAACTGTGCGGAAATTTTAGGAAGCTTCTTATGTCAGGAAGGAGTAACTAATTTCAAAATGTACGACGTAACAAGTACTCACGTGTCTACTTTGATTTCAAAGGCATTCCAGTACAGTCACGTGGTGCTTATGTCTGTAACATACAATATGAAGACCTTCCCGCCTATGTGGAATTTTGTTGAGGATATGTCAGCTCTTAACCTTCAAAACAGGAAGGTTGCTATTTTAGAAAATGGTTCCTGGGCAGCTCAGTCAGGTAAACTTATAAAGGAACATATTGAATCTATGAACAATATGGAGGTTATATGCCCTGTTGTGACTGTGAAGTCAAAGCTGGTAGAGGAACAGGTACAGCAATTGAAAGAAATGGCAAAGAACATAGCTGAGTCAGTTAAATCTGTTTAATGTAAGGAGTATCAGATGAAAATTGAAAAAATCGTTGGTAGAGAAATTTTAGATTCTAGAGGAAACCCTACTGTAGAAGCAGAGGTTGTACTTGAAAATGGACAGGTTTATAGAGGCTGTTCTCCTAGTGGAGCGTCTACTGGAGAGTTTGAGGCCCTAGAGTTGAGAGATGGCGATACATCGAGATACTTGGGCAAAGGCGTAACTAAAGCAGTAAATTTCGTCAATAATGAAATAAATGACTGTTTAAAAAGCCAATCTGTAATGGATGTTTACAACATTGATAAGATGATGAACCAGTTAGATGGCAGCAAAGATAAATCTAATTTAGGAGCTAACGCTATTTTGGCTGTTTCTATTGCATGCTGCAAAGCTGCTGCGGCAGTTACAGGACAACCTTTATACAAGTACATTGGAGGCACTGCTGCTAGAAGAATGCCAGTACCTATGATGAATATCTTAAACGGTGGTGCTCACGCTAGTAATACTGTAGATATTCAGGAGTTTATGGTAATGCCAATAGGTGCACCTTCTTTTAAAGAAGGTTTAAGATGGTGTGCAGAAGTATTCCATAATTTAGCTAAGATATTAAAGGCAGAGGGACTAGCTACATCAGTAGGTGATGAGGGAGGCTTTGCTCCTAACTTAGCTAGTGATGAAGATGCTATTAAGTTGATTTTAAAAGCTATTGAGGCTGCTGGGTACAAAAGTGGAGAGGATTTTGTTATTGCTCTTGACGCTGCAGCTAGCGAGTGGAAAACTGGCCAAGTAGGTCAGTATAAAATGCCTAAATCTGGAAAAACATTTACAGCAGAAGAATTAGTTGAATTCTGGGCTGATTTAGTAGATAAATATCCTATTTTCTCCATTGAAGACGGTCTTGATGAAGAAGACTGGTTGGGCTGGAAGCATATGACTACTGTATTAGGAAATAAGGTGCAGCTTGTTGGCGATGATATCTTTGTTACTAATACTGAAAGGCTTGCGAGAGGCATAGAAATGGGATGTGGTAACGCTATTTTAATTAAGCTAAACCAGATTGGTAGCGTATCTGAAACTATAGAAGCTATTAAACTAGCTAATAGAAACGGTTACAGGGCTATTGTGTCTCACAGATCTGGGGAAACAGAGGATACAACTATTGCGGATTTAGCTGTAGCCATGAATGCAGGACAAATTAAAACAGGTGCTCCTAGCAGAAGTGAGAGAGTTGCTAAGTACAATCAACTTCTACGTATAGAAGAGGAACTTGGCGATAGCAGTGTTTTTGGAGTATAGTCTAACTACACATTAAATAAATAGATTTATGTCAGTAAGGTGACCAGTGCCAGCGGCCAGGTCACCTTGATTTCACTGAATGTAAAGAAGAAAGACGGTGATGAAAGTGGTGTATTCAAAAGGAAATTATCAGGCCTATGGAAGACCTAGAAAGAAAAGAGATTTTAAAGGACAAGTATATATTATAGGTGCAGGGTTATCGTCCCTAAGTTCTGCTTTGTTCTTGATTAGGGATGCTCACGTAGATGGGAAAAATATACATATACTAGAAAGAGCTGAATCAGAGGGAGGCGCTTGCAGAAGAGTAAGTGATAGAAGCAGCGGATATATTTTAGAAGGCGGTAGGGAACTAGACTTGCACTTTGAGGTTCTTTGGGACTTGCTTAGATCTGTTCCTTCTCTAGAAAATCCTGAAATCTCTGTTTTAGATGAGATAGTGTGGCTAAATGAGGAATCTCCAATTTTCTCCAATGTGAGAGCAACATCTAATCGCAGTGAAGATGTCCATACTGATATTCAGTTTAACTTGAAGCCACAGGCTATAAATGAAATTATTAAATTGATGGTAACTCCAGATAGTAAGCTATACGATGTTACTATTGGAGAATACATGTCAGAAAATGTTTTAGAGTCTGACTTCTGGATGTATTGGAGCAGCATCTTAGCTTTTAAAGAAAGTCATAGTGTCATTGAACTTAAAAGGCATTTAAGGAGATTCATTCATGATATGGATGGAATCGCTGACCAAAGCGCCTTAATCGGATATAAGTATACAGCCAGCCAGGCATTAATCGCACCGCTGGTTGCCATGTTAAAGAAATCTGATGTGGATTTTCAAATTAACACTAAGGTGAAAGATGTAGAATTAGAGTTTGATGGCGATAAAAAGAGAGCTAAGAAAATCCTTCTAGAAAGAAACGGTGTAAGTGAAGATATAGTTTTAGGAGAACAGGATCTGCTATTTATTCCTATTGGCGGAACAACTGAAAATATGTGGATCGGTAGCCAAAATGAACCTGCAGAATTAGATTCTATAGTTAAGGAAGACAGTGCTTGGCAGCTATGGCAGACTTTGGCAGAGAAAGATATCTCTTTTGGTAACCCACATAAATTCTGTTCATCTGTTGAGGCCAGCAAATGGGTGACAGGAACTATCACTACCCTTGATAATAGAATAGTGCCTTATATTAAGTCGGCGTGCAGGAAGGATATAGTTCCTGGCCAACATATAACAGGAGGGTATATTACTGTAAAAGACTCGCCTTGGACTATTAACTGGACATTTGGCAGACAACCTCAGTTCTTAGACCAGCCTAAAGAGCAACTGGTCGGCTGGATGTATGGGCTTACACCTGACAACGAAGGAACTTACGTTAAAAAGACAATGGATAAGTGCACAGGTAAGGAGCTTTGTATGGAATGGCTCTATCACTTAGGTGTACCTGAAAGTGAAATTGAAGTTTTGGCAGAAGGAAGTGCTAATACTGTTCCAGTAATTTATCCATTTATTACTGCAGGGTTGCTACCTAGAGCTGTAGGCGATAGACCTGACACTGTACCTGAAGGAGCTGTGAATTTTGGCTTTATTGGTCAGTTTGCAAGAATTGAAGGCGAGGCAATGTTCACTGCTGAATACGCTGTACGTTCTGCCATGGAAGCTGTGTATAAGCTAATGGACGTAGATAGACCTATGCCAGAGGTTTGGGGAAGTATATACGATGTTAGAGATATTCTGAAGGCGTACAACACCTTAGCTGATGGTAGAAATCTCGATACAGTATTTTCTAGCAGTAAAGAGCGAAAGTTGTTAAAAGAAATGAAGAGATTAATAATGGACACTGACGTTGAAGACTTACTGGAGGAATACGGCTTAATCCAGCTTTAAGTGAAGCATGAAACATCAGTAATGGAATTTCCAGCAATGGAAACATCAGTAATCTAGGAAAATAATGATATTTCAACTAAAGAATAAGATGGTCAAGGGAAACATTGACCATCTTTTTTAGGATATTTAACTTTTCTAGGGGCAAGGCATAATTTAAATGTATTATGCCTGCTCCTTTTTATATGCCTTTGTATTGTATTGCTGTTCATAGAATGATATAATAAACATGTTCACGAAATATTGCTGAAGAAATTATATGAACAGATTGCTTTGACAAATATGTTATGTGCATGACAAAGCCATTGATGCAATATTAATTGACTAAATATTAATTGATTAAATATTAATTGACTAAATATTAATAGATGAAAACCATAAGAGACAGGAAAATAAACTATGAACAACAAAGAAAAAGACATTTTATACGCACTTTACAGCCATGGATTTGTTACTCAAAGAAAACTGCAAAATTATGTTCCATACTCCTTAGGAGTGATTAATGAAGGCTTGAAGTGGCTTAGGGATCAAGAGTACATAGATGGAGATAACAACTTACTGGACAAGGGACGGCTGCTTGTAGAAAGTTACAAACCTAAGAGAGCTGTAATATTGTCGGCAGGGTACGGTATGCGAATGGTACCTATTAACACTGAATCACCTAAGGGGCTCCTTACTGTAAAAGGGCAGGTGCTTATAGAAAGGCTGATTCTGCAGCTTAAAGAGGCTGGAGTTGAAGAAATTACCGTAGTTGTGGGGTTTATGAAGGAAAAGTTCGAATACCTAATTGACAAGTATCATGTGAAGCTGGTTGTAAATAAGGAATATGCTGAAAAGAACAATTTGTGGACGTTGAGTAAGGTTGGGAACCTTACTGACGGATGCTTTGTGGTACCTAGCAATTTGTACTGTAAAGACAATCCATTTTTATGGTCAACGCTGTACTCTTGGTACATGGTGGCGGAAGGAAGTGGTCCTAAGAGCCGCTATAATTTAAACAGGAAGAGGAACCTGACGGTGGAGCACAAGGGGTCCGGTAGGTACAAAGCATTGAAAATTGGCTACATTTCTCGAGAGGATGGACAAAAGTTCACATCTTTGCTTAAGGAGAAGGCTATGTTGCCAGCTTATGAACAAAGCAAGTGGGAGGCTTTGTTCTTTGAAAACAATAATTTCATCATTAACGGACGAGTTTGGGAAGGCGAGAAGGTTATGGAAATTTCCACTTACGAGGATCTACGTGAGGCTGATTCTTCCTCAGATCAACTAAAAAGCGATGCAATAGACATTATCTGCCAGTCATTCAATGTACCGGCTAAGGACATTAAAGAGATTTCAGTTCTGAAAAAAGGCATGACCAACCGTTCATTTATCTTTTCTATTGCAAATAAGCGATATATTATGAGAATTCCAGGGGAAGGCTCAGAGCAGATGATCAACAGAAAAGAAGAGGCTGAGGTATATGAAAAACTTAAGGGCCTGAAAATTTGCGACAGATTAATTTATATTAATCCTGAAAATGGATATAAAATCAGTGAATACATGGAAGGGGCAAGAGAATGTGACCCTCATAATGAAGACGATTTGAGAATATGCATGGCTAAGCTGAAAAAGTTTCATAACTTGAATTTGCAGGTGGGACATAGTTTTGATCTATATGGAATGTTGGAGTATTATGAGGAGCTTATGGGCCACGAATCTGTATACAGCGACTATGCAGAAACTAAAAGAAATGTACTTTCTTTAAAGGACTATGTAGATAAACAGGAGAAACAGTGGATACTTACCCACATTGATGCAAATCCAGATAATTTTCTTATTTTTAGCAGCGATGGCAGCCATGATCTGAAGGATCAACAAAGCGACTACCATGAAGAAGGTGTCAGGCTTATTGACTGGGAGTATGCTGGTATGAACGATCCCCATTTGGATATAGCAATGTTTGCCATCTACGCTTTGTACGATAAAAAAGAACTGGACCGCCTAATGGAAATATATTTCGGCAGTGAGCCCGACAGTTGTATAGTTACTAAGATATATTGTTACGTAGCTATAGGTGGACTTCTTTGGAGCAATTGGTGCGAGTACAAGAAGAAGCTGGGAGTAGAATTCGGCGAGTATTCTCTTAAACAGTACCGCTATGCAAAAGATTTTTATAGGCTTGCAAAGGCAAGAATGGATGAAGAAACCAAATAGCTGAATATGATTTAGAAATGGCAAGCCCAGAAAGATACGTAATAAAACGCAGACGCTAAAAAACGCAATAGAAATACAAAGGTTTAAAGAGGAAAAGAAGTATGGAATCAATTAACAAAGCAGTAATTATGGCAGCAGGTTTCGGCAGTAGAATGAGGCCACTTACAGAAACCACACCTAAGCCATTGATAAAAGTCGGTGAGAAGGCCATGATTGAAACTATATTGGACGGTCTGTCATCTAAGGGAATTACAGAAATTTATATCGTAGTGGGCCATTTAAAGGAGGCTTTCCAGATTTTAAAGGAGAAATACCCTAATATCAATATAATTGAAAACCCCTATTACGATACCTGTAATAATATTTCTTCACTTTATGTAGCAAGAAAACACTTGAGCCAAGCCTTTATTATCGATGGAGATCAGATTATTCAAGAGGCGGCCTTTGATCTAAAGGTAGAAAAGTCAGGATATGCCTGCCAGTGGCAAGAAGGAGAAACCAAGGAGTGGATTTTAAAAGTGGAAGATGGCATCGTGGTTGACTGTTCAACAAAAGGGGGAAGAGAGGGCTGGCAGCTTTTCAGCCTATCTAGGTGGAATAAAGCGGACGGTGCTTTGTTAGGTCAACTTGTTGAGGAGGCCTTCGCAAAAGAGGAAAACAGAGGCAAGTACTGGGATGAAATTCCATTGGTTGATTACAAGGAAAAGTTTCGCCTAGGCATTTATCAAATTGAACCTGGCCAAATTATAGAAATCGATTCCTTAGACGAACTGGAAGAAGTTAGAGCAACAATGGAAGTAAAAAGAAACTAATAAGGAGAATATGATGATAAAGAAGTTAAATAAAATAGACTGGGTGGCTACCATAGTGCCGCTTTTAGGCATAGGCCTGCTCAGCATTATCTTCACTCTTACGCCAGCAGGCTCTACATCGATTCTAGAAATCATTAGAAATTACTTAGGAAACCAGTGGGGCATCTATTACGCTCTTATGGGCATAGGAGCTTTTGGCGCTAGCTTATACATGGCTTTTTCCTCCTACGGAAAAATAGTGTTAGGCCAAGTTAACAAGCCGGAATATTCATCTTTTAAATGGGGAACCATGATTTTTACGTCTACTATGGCAGCTGACATCTTGTTTTATTCTCTTTGTGAGTGGGCTATTTACAGCCAGGAGCCATCAGTCAAAGCCATGGGCCTTCAAAAGTGGGCACCAACTTATCCCTTGTTTCACTGGGGGCCTATTGCATGGAGTTTTTACATAGCCCTAGCTGTTGCTTTTGGATTTATGCTTCACGTACGCCACGTTCACAAGCAGAAGTTCTCAGAAGCTTGCAGGCCCCTATTGGGAAATAAAGTGGACGGCTTTTTAGGAAAACTTATAGACTTATTTGCGATTTTTGCTTTGCTAGCTGGAACTGCTACTACTTTTTCGCTAGCGACACCGTTGCTATCCTCTGTAGTGGCAAGGGTAATCGGCATTAAACAAAGCACTCTATTGACCATTGCCATCCTGCTTTTAATCGCTTTGGTATACACAGTGACAGTTTTGTTCGGTATGGAGGGAGTATCAAAGCTAGCAACTTACTGTTCCTATCTTTTCTTTGTACTTATGGGCTATGTGTTAATTGTAGGTGGTGAAGCTACTTATATTCTGGAAACCGGTCTATCGTCAATAGGCAATATGATACAAAACTTCGTTGGCCTAGCTACATGGATGGATCCAGCAAGAGTAGATAGCTTTCCTCAAAGATGGACAATTTATTACTGGGCTTATTGGATGGTATGGTGTGTTGCCACTCCATTTTTCATTGGTCAAATCAGTAAGGGACGTACTGTACGCAATGTTGTTATTGGTGGATACGGATGGGGTCTTGCTGGTACTTACACATCTTTTATCATTTTAGGCAACTACGGCTTGGCTCAGCAAATTAAAAAAGGAATAGATGTTAGCGGTATTATAGAGAAATCAGGCGATTATTCTCAAGCTATCATGACTGTTTTAGAGACTTTACCGCTTTATAAGCTGGCTTTGATAATGTTGGTTTTAACAATGATAGCCTTTTATTCAACTACCTTTGATGCTTTGACTATGGTTATTTCCACTTATTCATATAAAAGCTTGCAACCAGGACAACAGCCTGACAAGAGAGTTCGAACTTTCTGGGCTATAATGTTTATTCTCTTGCCAATTGCTTTGATATTTGGAGAGAAATCCATGTATGCTTTACAGTCGGTATCAATAATTGCAGCGTGTCCTATAGGCATTATAATAGTGGTGATAGTTACAAGCTTCTTCAAAGATGCCAAGGCATTTCTTGAAGGTGAAAAGTGATTGTGATATAATTGACACGATTGAAAAATGTATTTATTATGGAGAAATGGTATGAATTATAAAAAGTTTACTGGAATTACAGTTGCTGCAGTAGTAGTGGCAGGAAGTGTAGTACCTGTTTTTGCAAATGAAACTTATAGGCTTGTTGAGAAGGACAACACGCAGTATTGCTATGACCAGTTTAATGCACCTGTAGGTGGTATGAAGGAAATCAATGGCAAAAAAATGTTCTTCGATCCAAGCGGAAAACTGATTTTTTCATTTGATGACTCTAAGCAAAGCCCTAATTACGATTCTAGAGAAGGAAGGGCTATAAGGCAGATAGTTATTCACCATTGGGGTGCTAGAGGACAGCGATTCAACAGTGTTGTTAACTGGTTGATGAATCCAAGATCTGAGGTATCTGCTAGCTATGTAGCTGAAGATGGGCGAGTTGCAAATATTGTTCGTGAGGACAGAGGTGCATGGCACGCAGGTAATAGAGAGGTAAATCTTTCATCCTTAGGTATTGAGTGTAGGCCTGAGGCAACTGATGGAGATTATAACACTGTAGGTGCTTTGGTATCATACATATGGAATAGGTATGGAAAGTTGCCTTTGATTAAGCATAAGGACGTTGTGGCAACTGCATGCCCAGGTGTATGGGATCTTGATAGGATTAAATCTATTGCTGATGGATACTATGAAAGTTGCTCACCTCTTAAGAAGAATGGCAATAAATATTATTATATTGATGCAAAGGGTGTACAGCTGAAAAATAAGTGGGTTATGTACAGAGGTAAATTTATGTACATGGATGGTAGTGGCTTTGCTGTTACTGGAAAGACTACTGTTAACGGTAAGAGTTACATTTTTACAGCTGATGGGTTCTTAGGAGAAGGCCAGACACCACCTGCCAGCGAAGTAGGTAGCTACATTCCACAGAAGTCAGGGTGGATTCAGGAAAAAGCAGGCTGGAAATACTACAAGAACGGCAAGGCTCAGACTGGATGGCAGAAGATCGATGGTCATTGGTATGTTATGGACAGCGCAGGTATTATGATTACTGGGTGGCTAAAGGACAGTGGTCACACATATTACTTATCTAGTAGCGGTGTTATGACTACAGGTTGGGTGCGTATAGGAAATTCATATTATTTATTTAATAAAGATGGTCATATGATGACTGGATGGGCCAGTGATTCTGGTAAAAAATATTATTTAAAAGAAGATGGCGTAATGGCAAGTGGCACTATGACCATTGATGGACATGTGTATACTTTTGCCTCTACAGGTGAGTTAATTGGTAATTCTAATAATCAAGGTTCTACAACAAAGCCAGAGCCGAGCAAGCCGTCAGCTGATAATCCAGCACCTCCTGCTGAGAAAAATGGCTGGGTAAGTGAAGGCGGAAGATGGTACTTGTATTCGCAGGGTAAAACTGTGAAAGGCTGGGTACGTGAAGGGTCAAACTGGTACTATTTGAATTCCATAGGCTATATGGAAACTGGTTGGATCAAAGATGGAAATACTTGGTATCACGCCAATGGAGCAGGCATCATGGAAACTGGTTGGATAAAGGTCGATGGAGCTTGGTACTACATGAATGCTTCAGGTGCAATGGCAACTGGTTGGTATAAGGTAAACGGGGCTTGGTACTACTCCAATGGTTCAGGGATAATGGCAACAGGTTGGCAAAATATTGGAGGTGCATGGTACTACCTAGGATCAAGTGGCGCCATGGCAACTGGCTGGTATAAGGTAAACGGGGCTTGGTACTACTCCAATGGTTCAGGGGTAATGGCAACAGGTTGGCAAAATATTGGAGGTGCATGGTACTACCTCGGATCAAGTGGCGCCATGGCAACTGGCTGGCTGAAATTAAACGAAGGTTGGTACTATTTCTCGGGAGATGGAGTAATGGCTACAGGTCAGAGGACTATCGATGGAGTCAATTACACCTTTAGCGGTAGTGGTTTGATGATGTAAAATCTTTTTAAGACAACTTGATTTGCAGTTTAAGAAAGGAATAGACAATTGACAGCTAGAGTACATAGACGAGGAATAATACTAAGTTTATTGATGATAATTTTTCTTTCCTATTTAAGCTTTGTCGAGGCACACGGTGGGGAAAACTACACTAAGGTGCACGTGTTGTGTATAGGAAGCAGTGCCAATGCAGTTTTAATAGAATCTAACGGACGTTTTGGTATGGTGGATTCTGGTGAAGACAATGATTATCCTGCTTGGAAAGCTGGAAATGGAATTACTGTAGGTGGTGGTACTGAGGCACAGGTTATAGGATACTTAAAAAGTTTAGGCGTTACTAAGGAAAACTTTGATTTTTACATAGGAACTCATCCTCACTCGGACCACATTGGTTCTGCAGATGAAATCATATATGAATTTAGCCCTAAAACTGTGTATTTAAAACCATATGATGATAGTTTACTAAAATATTACAATCAGGCCTTTGATAATCAGTATGTGTATGATAATGCCGTAGCTGCAGCAACAAAGGTGGGTGCTACCTTAGTACAGAACGTGGCAGAAGGAAGCAAGGTGGATTTTGAAGGTTGTGAAATAAAATTTTACAATACAAGTACACCTACAGACAAATACTCTGTAAACGATGCCAATGAATTGACATTTGTAGTTAAGGTTACAGATAAGGCTAGTGGAAAGTCTGCTTTGTTGCCAGGCGATTTGGATAACTACAAGGGTAGAGAAAGTACTTTGGCAGCTTCCATCGGTAAGGTTGATATGATGGTGCTGGGCCATCATGGATACAGCGGTTCTAATACAAATAAGTATATAGATGTATTGAATCCTAAGATTTTTGTTCTACCGTACAGTTCGGCAACTATTAGTCGTGAAGTTGAGCCAGGTCAGCTTACTCATAACGCTTTTGACAATGTTTTAAGCAAATTAAAGGAAGGTGCTTTGTTCTTTGCAGAGGGAGAATACAAGAATGTAGCTAGTGCCGTTGTGGTTACATTAAATGGGGACCTTCAGTGTAATGTTGCTAATAAAGGTCATGTGCAAATGTTAGCAGGATATGAGAACAACGGTGCAAGAATATACGCGAAATTGGTAGACGGTGCATGGGAGAACCCTGTGCAGACTGCAAAGGCAGGCTCATGGGAAAAGTTTGGAAATTCATGGAGCTATAAAACAGGTGATGGAGCATATTTACACGATGGGTTCTATAATATAAACGGAGTAGTTTACAATTTCTCACATGATGGATATTTAGCGCCAGGATGGGCAAGTAAACATGGTAACTGGTATTATTTCAATAAAGACGCCATAATGGTAAAAGGCAAAGCGTTAATTGACGGCAAATCATATATTTTCCGAGATGACGGAATAATGAACAACTTTGATGTTTACTACCAGGGTCAACAGTGGAATCTCCTAGATGATGGAACTATTGCAGAACCTTTAGCTGCAGATGGCGCTACTAGCTTTAAAGAAGCTGCTAACTATATTTCTGGTTGGGTAAAGGATGTTAATGGTGAATATTATTTTGCCAAAGACGGTAAGTTCCTAACAGGTGAACAGAAAATAGACGGAGTAGATTACTTCTTTGAAAAAACAGGAAAAATGAAAACTGGTTGGGATTTTGTTAATGGCCAGTGGCATTATTTAGATCAAAATAGTAAGGCAGTAAACGGTTGGCAAGATATTAATGGAACCTGGTATTATTTTGATAATACAGGTGTTATGAAGACTGGCTGGTTAAAGTCTGGAAACTACTGGTATTACTGCGATAATGATGGAGTTATGAAAACCGGTTGGCTCAATAAAGGCGGCAGCTGGTATTATATGAGCGATCAAGGCATTATGACTACAGGACGTCACAAGATAGGGTCAAAATCATATACTTTTGGCAGCGATGGAAGGCTAAAAAAATAGAATCATAGCTATGGTTTTGATGAAATTACATAAAAAAAGCATATTTAAGGCAGAAAGTATTGAGGCTTTCTGCCTTTTGTCGTATAATTTTAAGGTGTGTGTTTTTGTAAAAAATTGTATGTATTAATTATGGTTGATATTTGCGAAACGGTTTTTACAAAGCTACACAAAGATAGATTAATTACTTTATGAGGTGAAGAAATGATAGATGTACTCATTATAGGTGCAGGCGTGATAGGCTCAGCAGTGGCAAGAGAACTATCTCGTTACAAAGGGGATTTTTTATTGGTAGAACGAGATGCCGATGTATGTTCAGGTACGTCTAAGGCAAACAGCGGGATTGTTCATGGAGGTTATGATGCCAAACCTGGCTCATTGAAGGCTACACTTAATGTAGCAGGGAACAAAGCTATGAAAGCTCTTTCCCAAGAACTAGACTTTCCATTTAAACAAATAGGCTCACTCGTTGTGGCAACAAGTACAGAAGATATACCGAAGTTAGAAGCTTTGTTAGAACAAGGTAAGGCAAATGGCGTAGAAAATCTTCAGGTAATTACTGATATAGATCAGCTTAGGTCCATGGAACCAAATCTTAACGACCAGGTGGTTGCAGCGCTGCACTGTGCTGACGCTGGAATCGTGTGTCCGTTTTCGCTAAATGTAGCTTTGGCGGAAAACGCTGTTACTAATGGTGTAAAACTACAGTTAAATACTGAGGTAGTAGATATTAAACCAGTGGACGGACATTACGAAGTCACCCTTAAGAACCACGTAAGTGGGCAATGTGAAAAGGTGGTTGCAAAGAGCGTAGTAAATTGCAGCGGCGTGTATGGAGATGTGATTCACAACATGGTATCAGCTGATAAAATGACCATTGTACCTAGAAAGGGAGAGTACCATCTTTTAGACAATAGAGTGGGAGATCACGTAAATCACACTGTATTCATGTTACCAAATAAATGGGGAAAAGGTGTGTTAGTGTCGCCGACAGTTGCAGGGAACCTAATTGTAGGACCTACAGCAGATGATATAGAAGATAAGGAAGGCGTTGATGTTACAGCAGATGCTTTGGCAACCATAAGGGAAAAATCAGCCATGTCTGTTAAAAACGTGCCATTTCATATGACAATTACCACTTTTGCAGGACTTAGGGCCCATCATAGCCAGGGAGATTTCATTATTGAAGAGGTAAGTGATGCTCCTAGATTCTTTGATTGTGTAGGAATTGAGTCACCAGGCCTTTCCAGTTGCTATCCAATAGGACAAATGATGAGCAAAATGGTAGCAAAATCATTAAACCTAGAAGAAAATAAAGATTTTAACGGCAGCCGCAAAGCAATTAAGGCCTTACATGAAATGACCTTAGATGAAGTAAACAAAGCAGTTGCAGAAAATCCTTCCTACGGAAAAATTGTATGTAGATGTCAAAGCGTAACTGAGGCTGAAATTGTAGAAGCTATACATAGACCTATACCAGCCCTTACTGTAGACGGTATTAAAAGAAGGGTGCACGCTTCATTTGGCAGATGCCAAGGTGGTTTTTGTCTGCCTAAAATAATGGAAATAATAAGCAGAGAGACTGGCTTAACTCAAGAAGAAATTACCAAGAAAGGTCCTGGATCTAATATCTTGGTAGGAGATACAAAGGAATTCAGTAATTAAATTTGGAGGAAATAATGATTCAACATCAAGTTATAATCATAGGCGGGGGTCCAGCGGGCATGGCTGCAGCCATTGGTGCTGTAGAAGAAGGCGCCAAAGACGTACTGATCATCGAGAGGGATCATAGATTAGGTGGTATTTTAAATCAATGTATTCACAATGGATTTGGTCTTCATAGATTTAAGGAAGAACTCACAGGACCTGAATATGCAAGTAGATTTGCAGAAATGGTTGAAAGAGAAGAAATTACCTATAAACTGGATACAATGGCCATGGACATAAGTGAAGACGGCGTCGTAACTTACATTAACGAAACAGAGGGAATGGTTCAGGTAAAGGGACAAGCCATCGTTCTTGCTATGGGATGTCGTGAAAGATCTAGAGGTGCTATTAACATTCCTGGATATAGACCAGCAGGCATATACTCAGCAGGAAGTGCACAGCACCTTGTAAATATCGAAGGACTAATGCCAGGTAAAGAAATCGTAATATTAGGTTCAGGAGACATTGGCCTTATAATGGCAAGAAGAATGACCTTAGAAGGCGGTAATGTTAAGGCAGTATGCGAGTTACTACCTTATTCTGGCGGCCTTAAGAGAAATATCGTACAGTGTTTAGACGATTTCAATATTCCGCTTCTGTTATCTCATACTATAGTGAAAATTCATGGTGAAAAAAGGCTGGAAGGCGTTACCATCGCAAAAGTAGACGAAAAGAGAGCACCGATTGCCGGCACTGAAGAATTTATAAAATGTGACACCTTGCTTTTATCTGTAGGCCTTATTCCCGAAAATGAGCTGTCAGAGAAAGTAGGAGTGAATTTAAGTCCGATTACATCAGGTCCCGTAGTAGACGACGCCCTGGAGACGTCCAATAAAGGGATTTTCGCTTGTGGTAATGTGTTGCACGTTCACGACTTAGTAGACTTCGTATCTGAAGAAGGTGAGGCGGCTGGTAGAAATGCAGCAAAGCATGCTTTAGGCAAATTAAAAATTGGTAACTTTCGAATTGGCCTAAAGGGTATAAACGGCGTTAGGTATACAGTTCCTTCTTACTGCGACATTGAAAGGCTGGAAAATGACCTTACTGTAAGCTTTAGAGTTGGCGATGTGTATACAAATAGAAAAATAGTTGCGAGAGCTGGCGATAATGTGATTTTTGAAAAGAAAAGGCGCCATATGGCTCCAGGAGAAATGGAAAAAATTCAGTTGCCTGTAGATGCGTTGAAGGCTTTGACCTTAGATGAGATCACAATTGGTGTAGAGGAGGCGTAGAAGGATTATGGAAACAAGAGACTTAACTTGTATATGTTGCCCTATGGGATGCCCTTTAGAAGTTACACTGGAAGATGGTAAGTGCATATCGGTAACGGGAAATAGATGTAAACGTGGAGCTGCATATGGTGAGGAAGAAACTGTAAGACCTATGCGAGTGTTGACTACTACAGTGCGTCACCAATCTGGAAAAATGATTTCAGTTAAAACAAAAACGTCTATTCCAAAGGGAAAGCTTATGGATGCTGCCAAAGAAGTGGCTAAGGTTACAGTTTCAGGCAGCGTAGCTATAGGAGATGTTATTGTAAAGGATCTTGCAGGTACAGGAGTGGCTTTGGTGGCTACACAAGCTATGAACTAAAGTCAGTTTGAATAAATTCATTGGAATTTGTTTATAAAACAATAAATTGGTATATTAATATATATAAAGTTCACAAAAAAGTGTAAGAAATGCTATTAAGCAGGATTTGGAGGTTAATATGCTGTACGATATTATTGTAGTAGGTGCAGGTCCAGCAGGAATGACTGCTGCTATATATGGTAGACGTGGTGGAAAAAGCGTGTTGATGTTAGATAAACTCAGCTTTGGTGGCCAGATTATAAACACACCTGAAGTTGAGAACTATCCTGGGTTTAAAAATGTGTCAGGTGTGGATCTAGCCAATGCTTTGTTCAGTCAGGCTATTGATTTAGGAGCAGAAATTGCGTACGGAAGAGTAAACCGCGTAGAGAAACAAGATGATGGAAATTTCTTTGTGGGTCTTGAAAATGGTAAGTCCTATGAAGGAAAAACTGTGATTTTAGCAACTGGTGCTAAGAACAGACCGATGGGAATCGATAGGGAAGAAGCTTTGACAGGAGCTGGAATCTCTTATTGCGCAACTTGCGACGGTGCATTTTTCAGAGGACGCACTGTGGCTGTCCTAGGGGGAGGAAATACGGCCTTAGAAGATGCTGATGTTTTGGCAGGTATTGCTGAGAAGGTATACTTGATACACAGAAGAGATCAATTTAGAGGCGAAGCTGCTAACATAGATAGGCTGAAGAAGAAGGAAAACGTTGAGTTCATATTAGATACAGTGCCGGTTGAAATTCTTGGAGACATGATGGTTTCTGGCTTAAAGGTAAAGAATGTAAAGACTGGTGAAGAAAGAGAAATTCCTTTAAACGGTATATTTGTAGCCTTTGGGCAAATGCCTGAAAACGGTGATTTTACCAATGTTGTTGACTTAGATAAGGCTGGATATATTAATGCTGGTGAAGATTGTTTGACTAAGACAGACGGTATTTTTACAGCAGGAGATTGCAGAACTAAGAAAATTAGACAGATTGTAACTGCAACTGCTGACGGTTCTGCGGCGGCATTAGAGGCTATTGAGTATCTTAACAAGATTGATTAAATGTGATATAATAAAGCGTTATGTTGGGCCAACCGGTAATTTTATCGGTTGGCCTGTCGCGAGTAAGTAAAAATAGAAATGGAGAATAGTCTATGGCAAGAGGCTCTAAGCAAAAGGCGGAAGGTGCAAGAACTAAAAAGAAAAAAGGGATTTTGCGTTCAATGAAAAGATGGCAGAAAATCACTTTGGCAGTATTTTTAATTATTGCTATCGTTGCAGGCAGCGCTTATGGATATTTGAACTATAAACTTAATAAGGTAAATAGGATCGATGTTAAAAAGCATGAACTGTCATGTGTTGATGTTGATGGCTTTGCTAATATTTTATTAGTAGGTCTTGACACGAGACACATGAGCGATGAAAAAGGCTCTAGAACTGACGCCATAATGATTGCAAGCATTAAAGAGGAAACTGGCGAAGTCTATTTAACTTCCATATATCGAGATACATTTATAAAAATGGCTGGTCGAAATGCCTATGATAAAATCAATCATGCCTTTGCAGAAGGTGGCATTAAAGAGACTATTAAGACCATTAACCAGGCTATGGATTTGAATATCGATAAGTTTGCTATATTTAATTTCCAGGCCGTTAGCGATGTGGTTAATGCCTTAGGTGGTATTGATGTCGATGTTAAAGATTATGAAATAGATGAATTCAATCGAGTAATTGATGAATCGAGTAATGTGCTGCGAATAGATACTAAGAAAATAAAACGCACTGGAACTCAAACTCTTGATGGAGTTCAGGCTCTTTCTTATGGAAGAATGAGAAACGGAGTAGGTGACGACTTTAAGCGAACTGAAAGAATGCGTGTAGTTGTAGATAAACTTTTGGGAAAATTGAAAGAGTCTAGCGTTTCTACTATAAATAATGCTATTGATAAAGGGCTAGTACAGATTACGACTAACCTGAGCAATAACGACATGCTGGCTTTAGGACTAAATGCTACTAAGTATAAAATCGTAGGAAGTAAAGGTTTTCCATACGATGTTACTACTGGATACATAGATGGAGTTTCTTATGTATTTCCAAATACGATGACAAGTAATGTCATAAAATTCCATGAGACGGTCTTCGGGCAAAAGAAGTATAAGTTAACGTCCAAGGCAGCACGCATATGTGCAGATATAGATAATAAAATTGCAGGAGAAAGCGTTAGCAGTGCACCGGTAGATGTGGATAAGGTAAGTGAGGATCCAAATGCAGTGCCTGATCACATGAAGGCTGAAGGCCAGGGAGCTGAACCAAACTCAGGATCGCCTAAGACTACGGCTCCTGGAGAGCCTTCCACTGATGGCCAGCCTGAACAAGGACAAGGTGCCACGGCAGGTGCTACGCCAGGTACTACGCCGCCTGGTACGTCGGAAGGCAATGTCACGAACAACAGCAGCGGCACGCAGCCGCCTGGAGGGCAAGGTGGACCTGATCCAGGACAGGGAAGTTCTCCAGAATCACCAGTACCAGGAGATGAAGGACCAGGAAACTAATGGTTAACTGCTGTTTAGTGAAATAGCACCTAAGAAAAGGTTAATAACAATATAAAACGATATAACACAATACAAATAAGAATACAGGAAAGAATGAAGGAGAAATAAACATGGCTAAGGAGAAAATAAATTTTGAAGATGAAGCGGTAAGACATCGCTTTAGACATACAGCATCTCACGTAATGGCTCAGGCTATTAAGTCTATTTGGCCAGATGCAAAGCTAGCAATTGGGCCAGCTATAGAAAATGGATTCTACTACGACATCGATATGGAGCACAAGCTATCTAATGAAGACCTCTTAAAAATCCAGAAAGCGATGAAGAAGGTAGTCCAGGCCAATTACCCAATTGAAAGGTTCGAACTTCCAAGAGAAGAAGCCATTGTACTAATGGAAGAAAGAGGCGAGGATTATAAGGTTGAACTTATTAACGACCTGCCTGAAGGAGAGGTAATCTCTTTTTACAAACAAGGCGATTTCGTAGACCTATGTGCAGGACCTCACATGGAATCTACTGGCCAGATCAAAGCCTTTAAGCTTATGAGCGTGGCTGGAGCATATTGGAGAGGCGATGAGCACAACAAAATGTTACAGAGAGTTTATGGAACTGCCTTCCCAACTCAGGAGGAACTAGACGATTACCTAACAAAGCTAGAAGAGGCTAAAAAGAGAGATCACAGGAAAATAGGTAAAGAAATGGACCTATTTGCTATTTACGATGAAGGCCCTGGCTTCCCGTTTTTCATGCCTAATGGAATGATTTTAAGAAATAATCTTGAAAGATTCTGGAGAGAAGAACACGCTAAAAGAGGCTATGAAGAAATTAGAACTCCATTGATTTTAAACGAACAGTTATGGAGAACTTCAGGACACTGGGATCACTATAAAGATAATATGTACTTCACTAAAATCGATGATGGAGACTATGCTGTTAAGCCTATGAACTGTCCTGGTGCTATGTTGACTTTCAAACGTAAGCTTTGGTCTTATAGAGAGCTTCCTGTAAGAAATGCTGAAATGGGACAGGTACATAGACACGAACTTTCAGGAGCCCTACATGGTCTTATGAGAGTAAGGACTTTCACACAAGATGATGCTCATATTTTCATGCTTCCTGAGCAGGTAAAAGACGAAATTAAAAATGTCGCAATGTTTATTGACGATGTATATAAAATGTTTGGATTTAACTATCATATTGAGCTTTCTACTAGACCTGAAGACTCAATGGGTACTGACGAAGAATGGGAAATGGCTGAAACTGCTTTAAAGGAAGTTGTAGACGAGCTAGGTGTTCCTTACGTTATCAATGAAGGCGATGGTGCATTCTACGGTCCTAAGCTAGACTTCCATCTAGAGGACTGTCTAGGAAGAACTTGGCAGTGCGGTACTATTCAGCTAGACCTACAGATGCCACAGAGATTCGACTTATCATACATAGGTCCCGACAACGAAAAGCACAGACCTATTATGATCCACAGAGTAATTTTCGGCTCAATCGAAAGATTTATAGGTATCTTAACTGAGCACTTTGCAGGTAAATTCCCTCTATGGTTAGCACCTGTACAGGTTAAAATTTTGACTGTAACAGAAAAATATGCAGAATATGCAGCAGAAGTTGCACAGCTATGTAAGGATGCAGGTCTAAGAGTGGAACTTGACCTAAGAAATGAAAAAATTGGATACAAATTAAGAGAAGCTAGAAACCAGAGAGTTTCTTACATCTGTGTTATAGGTGAAAGAGAAGCTGAGGCTAAGACTGTAACTGTGCGTTCTTCAAAAATTGGAGAGTTGGGTGAAATGAACGCTGTTAGCTTTGTTGAAAAATTAAAAGAAGAAGTTGAGACTAAGGCTTTATAAAAAAGATTGTCCACAGATGGTCTAAGGTGGTATAATACTTGGAAGAAATAAGTGAAGGAGCATTGTATGAAACCACAATATAAACGAATCTTATTAAAAATTAGCGGAGAGGCTTTAGCAGGTGAAAAGGGCTTTGGTATCAGTGAGGATATGACTAATAAGGTGGCGCAGCAGATTAAAGAAGTCCATGATCTAGGAGTTGAGGTTGCCATAGTAGTAGGTGGAGGAAACTTCTGGAGAGGTAGAAGTAGCAAGGACATGGATAGAGCCACTGCCGACTACATGGGAATGTTGGCTACTGTAATGAACTCTTTAGCACTTCAGTCAGCTTTATTAAGTAAGGATGTTAAGGCTAAGGTCTTAACTGCTATAGAGATGAGAGAAATTGCAGAGCCTTACGCTAGAATGAAGGCCATTAGCCAGCTAGAGCACAAGAACGTAGTAATCTTTGGTGCAGGGACAGGAAGTCCATTTTTCTCTACAGATACGACGGCAGCCTTACGTGCAGCTGAAATCGATGCAGATGTTATCTTGCTTGCTAAAAATGTCGATGCTGTTTATTCTGAGGATCCTAACATCAATCCTAATGCTGAGAAATACTCAAGACTTACTCATTTAGAAGTGGTAGAAAAGGACTTGAAGGTTATGGATTTAACAGCGGCTACTCTTTGTAGAGACAATAAGATTGCGGTACATGTTTTCGGCATTGCTGAGGAAGGCAATGTAATGAAAGCTGTTTGCGGAGAAGATATAGGTACTATCATAGAATAAATACATTAGGAGGAAACTATGAGTCATAGCCATAGCAGTCTAGAAGAAAGACTGGAAAGAACCAAGGAAATTTTAAAATCTGATTTAAATACAGTAAGAGCTGGAAGAGCTAATCCTGCTTTGTTAGATAAGGTTACTGTAGATTACTACGGAACACCGTCACCTTTAAAGAATTTATCGAATATTTCTGTGCCAGAGCCAAGGATGTTGCTTATTGCACCTTTTGATCCTTCAATTATAGGCGATATCGAAAAGGCCATCGTTGCTGCAGAAATTGGCATTACTCCATCAAACGATGGAAAGTCCATTAGACTTGTAATTCCTCAATTAACAGAGGAAAGAAGAAAAGAGCTAGGCAAGCTAGTTAAAAAGATGGGAGAAGATGCAAAGGTTGCAGTAAGAAATGTAAGACGTGACGCCAACGACCATCTAAAGAAAATGGAAAAAGACGGTGAACTTTCAGAAGATCAGCTAAAGGTAGAGTTAGATAAGGTTCAAAAGAAAATTGAGCAGGCCGTTAAGGACATCGACACTATCGTTGAAAATAAAGAAAAAGAAATAATGGAAGTGTAAATAGAAGTGGCTGCTTTGCTTATGTAAAGTGGCCATTTTAATTAAATTATCTTAGCTGCATTTCGTAAAGAAGTGTACCATTAGAAGGAGAATTTGGAGTAAAATAATGATAGAAGGAAAAATTCCAACTCATGTTGCCATTATTATGGATGGCAATGGCAGATGGGCAAAAAAAAGAATGGTTCCTCGCGTAGTAGGTCATAACAAGGGCATGAAGGCTATGAAGGAAATTGTAAAGTCGGCCCATCAGCTGGGAATCAAGTACTTGACCGTCTATGCTTTTTCAACGGAAAATTGGAAAAGGTCAGATGACGAGGTAAGTGGATTGATGAATCTGGTAATTAAATATGTAAAATCCGAAACTGCTGAGCTTCAGAAAGAAGGAGTACGAGTTAATATTTTAGGGACTGATAAAAATGTGCCTGAGGCAACTAAAAAGGCCTTAGAACAGTTAGTTGGCCAAACTGCAGATGGTCAGGGACTTGTTTTTAATATTTGC
>F241_Great_Cormorant__coassemble_549_pt1 | contig 32587 bp, 25 predicted proteins | sample F241_Great_Cormorant__metabat2_high_PE_004 | metagenome-assembled genome bin F241_Great_Cormorant
AAGCTCCGGCGCCATGGCCACAGGCTGGGTGAAAGTCGCAGGCACATGGTACTACATGGGAAGTTCCGGTGCCATGGCCACAGGCTGGGTGAAAGACGCAGGCACTTGGTACTACATGGGAAGCTCCGGCGCCATGGCCACAGGCTGGGTGAAAGTCGCAGGCACATGGTACTACTTCAACGGTTCAGGTCAGATGGTAACAGGCGATGTAAACATAGGTGGCTACGTTTACAGATTTAACGGTTGGGGTGCTTGGCTAGGCTAATTAATTAAAATTAGTCTTACGGCTGAGCTTAATATCTCCAGCGACTTTCAAAACTAATAGTGGCAAATGTAAAACCCTAGTGGAGCAATGAAATCTTCTCTCTAGGGTTTTGTGTTTGTATCAGTGAAATCTAGGCTTATAGGACAAAAAAGTTGTTCATCAGCTGTACAGTAGTTGTGTGATATGGCAAAAGATATAGAATAAGGCAGTAGATTCCTTTTAATGGCTTATGAAATTGAAACTGGTAATATTGATTATTTGGTCAAAATCTTGTATAATAACAAAAGTGTTAAGGAAAGGACAGCTTCATGGGTCAGTTTTTATCCAATTTGATTGCGGGTGTAAGAATTACTGATGTAATAGACATCTTAATAGTTACACTAATAATATACAAGGTAATGAATTTCATAAGAGAAACTAGGGCACAGCAACTTGTAAAAGGGTTGCTGGTTTTGTTGCTCATGTTCTTTTTATCGGACATATTTAAGTTATACACCCTTAACTGGATCTTGAAAAGTACGGTGACTATGGGAATTATAGCGCTGGTAATTGTGTTTCAACCAGAATTGCGACGAGCTTTAGAATATGTAGGCCGCAGCAAGCTTGTAAAGAGCCCATGGACACATGTTGATAAGGAGAAGGCAACTGTTATAGTTGAACAAATAGTCAAGGCTGTAGAAGATATGTCTAAGAGTAAGACAGGTGCTTTGATGGTCTTTGAACGACAAGTGTCGCTGACTGATGTGGCAGAAAGTGGAACTATAATTGAAGGTCGCATTAATTCTAGCCTTATAGAAAATATATTTTTTGAAGGCTCGCCTCTCCACGACGGAGCTGTAATCATTAGAGGCGAAGAAATTTATGCGGCAGGCTGCGTGTTGCCGTTGACCAATAATAAGGATTTGAATAAGTCTTTAGGAACAAGACATAGGGCTGCCCTTGGTATCACTGAAAACTCAGATGCTTTGACCGTTGTAGTAAGTGAGGAAACAGGTATAATTTCCATTGCGTCAGCAGGGAAGTTACAGAGGTTTTTGGATAGTAAATACGTGGAAAAGACTTTGTTACAACTGTACATTCCTGAAAGTGGAGATGACACAGTAGTTACAAAAGTGAAGAAAAGGCTAGGTGGTAAGGATGTTTGAAAATAAGAAAATCAACCTAGTTCTTTCCCTTCTGTTGGCCATTGGACTTTGGATATACGTAGTAGGAGAGGTCAACCCGACCTCGGATCAGACTATTAAAGACGTACCTCTTACCATAGTAAATATGGATAAGCTTGAGGATCGAGGTCTTGCTATTAGTGGAGTTTCTGCAGAAGCCATCGAAGTACAGGTAAAAGGTACTAGATCTAATTTGGCTAAGCTGGAGAAAAGTGAAGTAAAGGCTATTTTAGATATGAGTGAGGCAGTGAAAGGCGAAAATCAAGTTTCCGTCGACGTTAGAGTGCCTGATGGCATAGAAGTGATCAACAAGAACATCAATAAGGTAGCTGTCACTATAGAAACCCTAAAACACAAGAAAGTTCCAGTTAAAATACAATATACTGGGAAATTAAGTCAAGATCACGAAATTAAAACTGTGTCTATTAGCCCAACAGAAATGACAGTAAGCGGCGCAGAATCTTTGGTAAACGTCGTTGATAGCCTATTAGGTAAAGTAGAATCCGCTAAAATAGGTGATAAGGAAACCTTAAACGAGGTAACTATAGACCCTGTGGATAAAGACGGTAAGATGGTAAATAGAGTAACCGCCTCATCTGATAAGGTGGCAGTTACTTCCATCATGTATATGATTAAGTCTGTAGAATTAAAAGTACCTATTGAAAAAAGGTGGAGCGATAATATAGAAAGGCGAGTAGAGGCACCAGACAAGGTATCTATTATTGGTCGAGCAGACACCTTGAAAGAAATACAGTCTCTTACAGCGGAGCCTGTTGAAATAGGAAACGTAAATAGTGGTGCTGAACTTCCTATTAAGATTAGCTTACCGGAAGGAATTGAGCTGTCAGAAAAAGACAAACAGCTTCATTTGAAGGTAATCATAGACCAGTCAGGAGAGAAACCTTTTGAGTTTTCCTCCGATGATGTATCCATCGTCGGCCAAAAAACAGGATGGAAATATGATCTGGAAAGTGCTGTTAAAATCAATGTAATAGCAAAAGGCAACAAGGACGATCTGCAGAAGGTAGATAAACATGCTATAAACATCGTTGCCAACGTCAGTGAATTAGAAGAAGGCGACAGCAAGGTGAACATCAAAGCTACAACTAACATTAATGGAGTTAGCTTGGTAGTAACACCAGAAAATGTTAAAATAGTAGTTACTAAAGAGTAAATAACAACATATAATTTCAAATAGAGAGGAAATAATACATGGGAAGATTATTTGGAACAGATGGGGTTAGAGGTATTGCTAATCAACAGCTAACACCGGAACTTGCATTTAACTTAGGTAAGGCTGGTGCTGCAGTCCTTAGCAAAGATAAAGAAAATCCTTTAGTCTTAATTGGCTCCGATACGAGAATTTCTGCAGACATGCTGGAAAACGCATTGACTGCAGGCATTTTAGCCATGGGCGCAGACGTGATTAAACTAGGAGTGGTACCGACACCGGCAGTAGCATACCTAACAAAGCAACTAGGGGCACAAGCCGGAATAGTAATATCTGCCTCACATAATCCTTTTGAGTATAACGGAATTAAATTTTTCAACGGAGAAGGATTTAAATTAGATGATAAACTAGAAGATCAGATTGAAGATATAATAATCAGCAGAGTAGATGCAAAAGAGCATATAACAGGTAGCAAAATAGGTAAGGTAAGACATTTAGAAGATTTAGATCCTGTGGAAAGCTATATAGACTTTCTATTGTCTACAGTTGACATAGACCTTACTGGTAAAAAAGTAGTGCTAGATTGTGGCAATGGAGCCGCTTATAAAATTGCACCTGTAGTATATGAAAGACTTGGCGCTGAGGTTTACACTATAGGATGCGAACCAGACGGTGTCAACATCAATAAAAACATCGGCTCAACTCATCCAGAGCAGCTACAGATGAAAGTTATCGAAGTAGGTGCCGACATAGGTCTAGCATTTGATGGCGACGCTGATAGGCTAATAGTAGTAGATGAAAAAGGCAGAATTATAGATGGTGATAAGACTATCTGTATCTGTGCAAAAATGTTAAAAGATAAAGGATTATTGGCAGAAAATAAGGTTACTGCTACAGTAATGAGCAACTTAGGTTTTCATAAGTACGTAAAAGAAGTAATTGGGGCAGAAGTGGAAGTGACTGCTGTAGGCGATAGATATGTACTGGAATCCATGAGAGAGACAGGGTGCGTTATAGGTGGAGAGCAATCTGGACACATTATTTTCCTGAATCATACGACAACAGGCGATGGAATTCTGTCTTCTCTTCAGTTTATGGGTGCTGTGTTACAATCGGAAAAGGCACCATCGGAACTTTCAGATGAAATTAAAATTTATCCACAGGTTCTTGTGAATGCTAAAGTTGCCAATGAGAATAAAGAAGATTTTCTTAAAGATCCGAAAATCAAGGAAGAAATTGCTAAAATAGAAGCTTTGTTAGAGGGAAGTGGAAGAGTGCTCATAAGGCCTTCTGGAACAGAGCCTTTAGTTAGAGTTATGCTTGAGGGTCAGGACACTAAACAGTTAGAAGTTCTAGCTCAAGCCCTTGCTGATATGATAACGGAAAAATACGATAAATAGTCGTAGTATAAATAGACAATAGGGAAAGTTTTAACATAAGAATTTACACTAGGAGGAAAAAATATGTGTGGAATTGTTGGATACGTAGGTCATGATGCAGCAAGCGGCATTATAATCGATGGACTAAAGAAGTTAGAATATAGAGGTTATGATTCTGCGGGAATTGCCATTGTAGATGATGAAGGCCTAAAGGTAAGGAAAATCAAAGGCGGAATCAGCAATTTAGAAAACTTGATCGCAGGAGAAAAATTGCCAGGAACAACAGGTGTAGGTCATACAAGATGGGCTACTCACGGAGTACCATCAGATGAGAACGCTCATCCACATAAAGACCAATCTGGCAGAATTGCAGTAGTTCACAACGGAATCGTAGAAAACTACATGGAGCTTAGAAAAGAGCTGGAAGAAAACTATGGTATTAAGTTTATTACAGAGACTGATACAGAAGTAATAGCTCACTTAGTAGGAGTATTGTACAATGAGGGAAATACGCTGGAGGATGCAGTTTACAAAGCAATTCAACAGATGAAGGGAGCTTACGCCATTGGAGTTGTAGCAGAAGATGTTCCTGATAAACTAGTTGCATATAGAAAAGATGCTCCGCTTATTGCAGGTAAGGGTAAAGACTGTAATTTCATCGCATCAGATATTCCTGCTTTGTTAAAATATCTAAATGACATATATCTTATTGAAAATGACGAGATGATCGTTTTAACTGCCGATGATATTAAAATCTACGACAAGGATAGAAATCCAGTAGAAAGAGAACTTATGAAAATCACTTGGAGCCTTGAAGATGCTGAGAAAGATGGCTTTGACCACTTCATGTTAAAAGAAATTTACGAGCAGCCTAAGGCTATTAAGGAAACTCTTATGAGACGTCTTGATGAAAATAAGAAAATCAAACTAGACGGCATTAAACTAACTGCAGAAGACCTTAAAAACACTGACAGAATCTACATCGTGGCTTGCGGAACAGCATATCACGCAGGACTTGTTGGAAAATACGCCATCGAAAAATTGGCAAGAATTCCAGTTGAAATCGATGTAGCATCAGAATTCAGATATAGGGATCCGATTATTGACGATAGAACTTTGTTAATTGCAGTGAGCCAGTCAGGAGAAACTTCTGATACACTTGCTGCTCTAAGAGAAGCAAAGCGAAAAGGTGCAAGAGTACTTTCAGTAGTAAATGTAGTAGGAAGCACAGTAGACAGAGAGTCAGACGATGTTTTCTACACTTGGGCAGGACCTGAAATTGCAGTAGCTTCAACGAAGGCATACACTACTCAGCTAGTGTGCATGTACCTGATTGCCCTTTACCTTGCTGATCTTAACGGAAATATTGAAGAAGCTGAATATAGCAGAATTATCGACGAACTAATTAGCATTCCAGAGAAAGTAGAAAAAGTACTTGAAACAGCAGGTGAAATTGAAGAATTAGCAAAGCACCTATACAACAGAACACAGGTATTTTTCATTGGTAGAGGCCTGGATTCAGCAGTTGCCTTCGAAGGTTCTTTGAAGCTAAAGGAAATTTCTTACATCAATTCTTTTGCCATTGCAGCAGGAGAATTAAAGCATGGAACTATAGCGTTAATGGAACCAGAAACTACAGTAATTGCCCTTGCAACACAGGACAGTCTAGTTGAGAAAATGCATTCAAACATTGTAGAAATCAAAGCAAGACTAGCACACGTAGTAGCCATTGTAAAAGAAGGAATTACAGGAATTCAGCCTGATGAAAGTTCAGAAACAATCTACATTCCACAGTGTGACGATCTAGTTAGCCCATTGCTTTCAGTAGTGCCACTACAACTATTTGCTTACTATGTTGCTAAGATTAAGGGCGAAAACATCGACCAGCCGAGAAACTTGGCAAAGAGCGTAACAGTAGAGTAAACCTTAGAACTGATTATTGAAAACAGACTAGGACGGCTTGCTATACATACTAAAGTCTTAGTAGCAGGCTGGCAAGAGAATTACAGAATCGAGGTTTTAATATGGAATACACCTATGAAGATATTAAATTGCAGATGACAATGGCTTTAGAAGAGTATTTTAATAAGGTTACTATTAAAAGAGGCGAAATCTTTGTAGTAGGCTGCTCTTCCAGCGAAATAAAGGGACATTCCATTGGAAAAGGCTCTGACATCAACGCAGCAGCGGCTGTGTACGAAGCCTTAAGTGAAAAAATGGAAGAAATGGGTCTTTATTTGGCAATCCAATGTTGCGAACACTTGAATAGAGCTATTATACTTGAGCGAAAGGCGATGGCGCCTTGGCAAGAACAGGTTAATGTAGTTCCAGATATTCACGCTGGCGGTAGCCTAGCAGTCACTGCATACAACAACATGGAAGAGCCTGTGGCTTTAGAACATATCAAAGCCAGCGGAGGTATGGACATAGGTGACACCTTAATAGGAATGCATCTGAAAGATGTTGCAGTTCCAGTTAGAATAGGAGTAAAATCCATAGGACACGCTCATCTAACCTGCGCTAGAACGAGACCCAAATTCATAGGAGGAAGCAGAGCCATCTATGATGAAAGTCTAACAGGCGGAGAAATACAAAGATAAAATGACTTTAACTACCCTCTTTCACAAGAGGGTAGCTTATTGTAAATTAGAGTGTTCGAGACCTTCCACTCTTAAAACAAAACTAAAGGAGAATAGAAATGAATAAAAAAACTTTAAGAACCCTAACATCTGCTGCCCTTATTGCAGCTTTGTACGTAGTTATTACTATGGCGTTTTTGCCACTGTCATTTGGACAGATACAGGTAAGAGTATCAGAAAGCTTAACTATTTTGCCTGTTTTCAGCGTGGCAGCTGTGCCAGGATTATTTATAGGCTGTTTAATAGCTAATATCTTAGGCGGTGCAATGGTTATAGACGTTGTTTTAGGGTCAATTGCAACCTTAATAGGGGCAATAGGTACTTATTTTCTGAGGAAGAAAAATATAATTTGGGCACCACTTCCTACTATTTTAGCCAATGGAATAATTATTCCGCTGGTCTTGCAATGGGGGTATCAGGTGCCTGTACCTTACTGGATGTTGGCATTGTTTATCATAGGCGGAGAGTTGATTTCCGCGGGGGTTTTGGGAATTTTACTGGCAAAAGCCATAAAACCCTTTGCCAATAGGATTTTTCCAGATTAACTAAACCTAGAAAACATTTTAATAAAAATCATGTAAAAACCTCTTAGTGGTAGCTTACAAAGAAAGCAGCTACTTAAGAGGTTTCTTTTCGTTAGCTTTGACGCTTATTTTGACGCATATAAAATAGGCAAAGAAATGCAGAAATTGGTATTACAGCACTACATCCTAAGCTAACAATGGCCATAGACAGAAAGCCTTGAGCAAAGGCCTTGGAATTTATCACAGCACTAAAGGAAAAACTATCGGCATACTCTATAAATAATGTCAAATATTCAGCCACATAAATGTAAAACACTGTATGTATAGACGTTGACAATATGGAACCACCCACTGTTTTTCCAATAGATATACCTTCTGACCAACTTAGATTATCGCAATGAGAAAAAATTTCTAAAATGGAAGAGGTAGTTGCTATTGAGCTGTCTACAGTTGCACCGATTAAAGCGATGATCAACACAGAAACTTCAATAGCAGTCATATTTAAATTAACATTTCGTGTATATCCATTAGAATCAGTAATCTCATATTCCAAAGGATTAAAACCCTCAATAGCACCACTGCTAGTAAAGTAAAAGGCCAGAGGCAAAAGCACTATAAGGGTTATGATGACTGCACTAAAAGCGATGTAAGTTTCTAGTGATCTTTCGTTTTGAAAAAATAAGATCAAAGCAAGCTGCAAAGCCACCACAATGACTGTGGACACATAAGGCGATATACCGCTGGAAATCAGTTTTAAATACATAATCAGCAACAAACCAAAGCCAAAGGACGTAATAATTGACTTGCTACCCTTATCACCACAGCTTATAAATATCAACAAAGCTAAAGTCAAACTAAGACCTATGAGCATTTTCCCCCTCCTTCCATTTATAGTAAACGTACAAAACCCCGGTAGTTACAGGAATTGAAAGAACGATTGCAATTGATCCAGTCAGAAACCTTGCCAGTGAAAAGAAACTGTGATACCGCAAAATTGTCGCCAAGGCAATACCGTTTCTAAGGGACAACAAAGCAAAGGGCAGGGATGTTGCTATATTGGTAAAAAACATTATGGCTATCATCGTCCCAACAATTTGGTCTCCAACTGACCTTAAACTGCCTAAAAGCTTTGGCAGTGAGGGCTCCTGACCTTTAACGTATATTTGATCTGCAGTAATGACTAAAGTTACAACCATGTCCATAATGGCCCCAATGGCGGCTATGGTAATCTGACTTAAAAATATAGTGTCGGCAACTTTCTGTTCATAAGGTTGCTGTAAGTAATCCATAAAATCGTAATCGATATTAGGCGATACTAGCATGAAAAAGTAGGTTATACCAAGGGTTAAGGCTAAGGTCAAAGTGGATGCTACCATGGATAGCCAGGTGTTAGCCTTGAACCCGTACATAAACACTACAAGTAAAAAGCTGAATAAAATCGAAAGAGGAATGGCCATTACAAGTATGTTTATTCCTGCCAGATAAAGCTTGATCATCCCATAGAACAAGACCATGTTGACAGCCAGACTGAAAACGACGAAAACACCTTCCTTGCCTCCCACCAAAAGAAAGACACCAACCACTAAAAACAAGGCCAAGGCCACAAGATAGTCCCTTTTCAGACCACCATCTTGCCCTGAACCATCTTTGATATTGTCAACGAACAACAACTGTCCCTTATGGTACTTGTTATCGTAAACATGAGAACTAGTGTAGTTATTGTCAACCTTTACAGTCTCCCCTTTATGCTGCCCGTTTAGAATCTTTACAGTCAGGACCTGATTGTAGTATTTCTCCAGGTGCTCACGCCTGCCATCAAAGCCTTTAACTGATTTTTCAAAGGTGGAAACCTGATCAGTTACCTTACCTATAGGACGAGAGTAGAGAAAGCTATTGTGATATGTTAGCCAAGTCACGGTCAAAGCCACTAATATAAATATTAAATAAGGAAGCCATTTTTTGTAAGGCTTCGTCTTCTTCATCTGTTTATGTTCCACAGTCTGTTTTTCTGTGAGAACTTTCTTGTCTGTCATAATTTGCTTGTCTGTCATAATAACCTCTTAATCTCAGCTTTTAAGAATTTAGTTAAAAACATTATAACACACCTGTAAATAAGTGGCATTATATTGGAAAAGGTAAATAATATAAGAGGTTGCTAATTTTTTAAATAAATATTAAGGAAATTTAATACAAGCTATATTAAAAATTTATGTACCTTGTGATATAATACGCTAGTAGGAGGAAATAATTATGGGAATCAGTTATGTAACTGTAGCGCTTGTAGTGGCTTTGGTGCTGACACTGGTCATTGCCAGCATGTATCTTTATATGCAAAAACATATAAGAGAAATTGAGACTACTGCTCAAATGCAAAGACAGCAGGAAAGGCGAGAAGATGAAACAGAGCAGCTACAGCTTTTGGCCAATATGTTAATGAACAGCCAAAAGGAAAATAATGCAGCTTTGATACATATGCAAAAAGAAAATAATTCCGTAATAGAAAGGCGTCTGGCTCAAGTTAGCGGTGACATGGCTAAGGAGCTTCAGCGTTTGGCGGAAAATCATAGTAAAGAAACTGAACTAGTGAGGAACGCAGTAGGCGAGAAGCTAGATACTACTTTAAACCAGCGTTTAAGTCAGTCGTTCAATATTGTAAATGAACGACTGGAACAAGTTTACAAAGGTCTTGGAGAAATGCAGAATCTAGCGGCTGGCGTAGGTGACTTAAAGAAGGTACTGTCCAATGTTAAGACTAGAGGTATTGTAGGAGAAGTTCAACTGGCTGCTTTGCTTCAGGAAACTATGACTCAGGCTCAGTACAAGGAAAATATTGCTACTGTGCCAGGATCTAGGGACAGAGTTGAGTTTGCTTTGGTGTTGCCTGGTACAGGAGAAGAACCTGTTTACTTGCCTATTGATGCAAAATTTCCGGGTGACCTTTACTCTAAGCTGGTAGAAGCCTATGAAGATGGGAATAAGGAAAACATAGAGCTGAGAAAGAAGGAACTGGCAGGTAGAATCAGGGAAGAAGCTAAAAGTATAGCTCAAAAATACGTTAGCCCCCCCTCAACTACTGATTTTGCTGTGTTGTTTTTACCTTTTGAAGGGCTTTATGCTGAGGTGATAAACTTAGGTCTTGTTGAGGAACTAAATCAGAAATTCAAGGTAACAGTGGCTGGACCTTCGACTATGCTGGCTTTGATCAACAGTCTGCAACTAGGCTTTAGAACCTTGGCTATACAACAGCAATCAAGGGAAGTTTGGAGGGTGCTGGATAATGTCCGCACTGAATTTAGCAAGTTTGCAGACAGTCTTGACAAGGCCAAGACGAAAATGGATCAGGCCGGAAAGGAACTGGACTCTTTAATAGGTACAAGAACAAGGCAGATGCAAAGGCAACTAGATGAAGTGGGCAAGCTGAACCTGGGCCAAGAAGATGAATTAGGAGAGTAGCGTGAAGATATATGCAATAGGAGATTTACACCTATCTTTTGACGAAGCCGTAGAAAAGCCAATGGACATTTTCGGTCAAGGATGGCTTAACCACGATGAAAAGGTTAAAAACAGCTGGAAGAAGCAGGTGGGTGAAGATGACATTGTGATGATAGCCGGTGACATATCTTGGGGCCTTAGGCTAGAGGAGGCAGTGGCGGATCTGACGTGGATTAGCCAGCTGCCTGGCATGAAGGTTCTTATTAAAGGAAATCATGACCTATGGTGGAGCTCTATTTCAAAGTTAAACAAGTTTCATGAGACTATGAAATTCTTGCAAAATACTAGCTTTGTTACAGAAGATGGAATTGGAATTTGCGGTAGTAGAGGGTGGAACTGTCCTGGAAGCGAAGCTTTTGATCACCATGACGAAAAAATTTATGCTCGTGAGCTACTAAGACTTGAAAGCTCTTTGAAATCTGCCAGGGACGCCGGAGCAAAGCAACTAATAGCCATGCTTCACTACCCGCCAACCAATGACAAGCACCAGCCTTCCGGTTTTACAGAACTGCTTTCAGCTTATGGAGTTACCAAATGTGTTTATGGCCATCTTCATGGGAAAGATAGCTTTAAAAAAGGACTACAAGGAAGTTTTAACGGTGTAGAATATCGCTTAGTATCGCTGGATTACTTAGATGGACAGCTTCGTCGCATAATTTAGCTCGTTGAATGAGACTGAAAAGACTACGAAAAATTAATATATTTAATATATCCTGCCTTATGAGGCTTACAGAGCAGGACGTTTTGAAGGAGGAAGATTTATGGATAAGAGAGTTACATTAGTTGTTATGGACAGCATGGGCATAGGCCAGCTTCCAGACGCAGAAAAATATGGAGATGAAGGTGCCAATACCCTAGGCCATATTGCAGATGCTCTAGGTGATGAATTTAAAATACCTAATTTGCAGAAACTAGGTCTTGGGAATATTGAAGGTGTGGCAGGCGGCCGCTTTGTTGAGAAAAATCCTCTAGGAGCCTACGGCAAGTTGGCTGAGGTATCTGCAGGTAAGGACACTATTACAGGTCACTGGGAAATGGCAGGAATAGAAACTAAAACGCCTTTTAAAACTTATCCAGACGGATTTCCAAAAGAATTCATCGAAAAATTCCAGGAAGCTATTGGAACTGAGGTCTTAGGTAACTACCCAGCATCAGGCACAGAAATCATTGAGCAGCTTGGACCTGAACACGAAGCTACTGGAAAGCCAATTGTCTACACTTCATCAGACAGCGTTTTCCAAATAGCTGCCAACACAGCAGTAATTCCTTTAGACAGACTTTATGAAATGTGCAAAATCGCTAGAGAGCTTCTACAGGGACAGTGGGCTTGCGGAAGAGTTATTGCAAGACCTTACGTCATTATAGACGGTCAAAGAGTTAGAACATCTGAAAGACATGATTACGCTGTTTCCCCAACAGAAGAGACAGTGCTAGATAAGGTGAAAGACGGTGGTTTAAGAGTTCACGCAGTAGGCAAGATAAACGACATTTTCAATGGATGTGGCGTTAGCACTTCAGTTCACACAAAAAGCAATATGGACGGAGTAGACAAGACTATTGAGGCTTTAAAAGAAGACTTTGACGGATTTATCTTTACTAACCTAGTTGACTTCGACTCTCTTTATGGTCATAGAAGAGACGTGGCAGGATACGGCAAAGCTATAATGGATTTTGACAAGAGACTTTCTGAAATTATGGATGCAATGAAGGACGGTGACATCTTAATGCTTTGCGCTGACCATGGAAACGACCCAGTACATGCAGGCTTTGACCACACAAGGGAATTCATACCACTAGTGATTTATGGGAAAAATGTCAAAGCAGGCGCTGACATCGGTACAAGAAAGACTTTTGGAGACATTGGCGCTACAATTTCAGAGTATCTTGGAGTAGAAAAAGCAACATTAGGAGAAAGCTTCTTAAATCAGATATTGAATAGATAGTAGAAGCTTCATTGAGGCAGATGCCTTGAAAGGAGAAACGAGTATGGATATGAATCAGATTATCCTAAAGAAAAGAAACGGGGATAGGCTGTTAAGAGAAGAAATCGAATATGTAGTAAAAGGCTATACAGAAGGTACAATTCCTGACTATCAGGTATCTGCTTTGCTTATGGCAATTTTCTTTCAGAAAATGGATCAGGAAGAGACTTTCCAGCTAACAGAGGCCATGAGGGTTTCTGGAGACGTCATTGACCTATCAGCCATTGAAGGTGTGAAAGTAGATAAGCACTCAACAGGAGGAGTAGGCGATAAGGTGACCCTTGTAGTTGCTCCCATTGTGGCAGCTTGTGGTGTGCCCGTAGCGAAAATGAGCGGAAGAGGCCTTGGCTTTACAGGCGGTACCATAGATAAATTGGAATCTATACCTGGTTTTAAGACGTCACTAGAACCGGATGTATTCTTTAAACAGGTAAACTCCATCGGTATTGCAGTAATTGGACAGACTGCACACGTGGCGCCTGCAGATAAGAAGTTCTACGCATTAAGAGACGTAACTGGAACTGTTGACAATTTAAGCCTTATTTCTTCCAGCATCATGAGTAAGAAGTTGGCTTCAGGAAGCGATGCCATTTTACTAGATGTAAAATGCGGCCACGGTGCTTTTATGGAAAACTTCCAAGATGCCAAAGAACTAGGCCAGACTATGTGTAAAATAGGAGAAAATGCAGGCAAGAAAACTGTTGCAGCCATTACCGACATGAGTCAACCTCTAGGTAGCGCTGTTGGAAACAGTCTAGAAGTTATCGAAGCTATCGAAACTCTCAAAGGTAGAGGTCCTAAAGACATCGAAGAACTTTCATTAAGTTTAGCAGGCATAATGATCTATTTAGGCGGTCATGCACAAAATCTTAAAGAGGGCAAGAAAATGGCAAAAGAAGCTATAACTAGCGGGCGTGCTCTAATAAAAATGAGAGAATTCATCAAAGCTCAAGGTGGAGATAATAAAGTGGTAGATAACTACGAAATCTTCCCAACAGCTAAGTTTAAAGAAGTAGTAAGAGCTGAAAAAGATGGATATGTGAAATCCATTGATGCTCGTCAGATAGGAATAGCATCTCAGATGACAGGAGCAGGTAGAGCTACTAAAGAGGACCAGTTAGATTTAAGTGCTGGAGTTAAGGTTTTAGCTAAGGTTGGACAGATTGTACAAGAAGGTCAAGTTCTGCTAGAAATATACAGTAATGAAAGAGATAAATTAGATGCAGCAATGTCACAGGCTAAAAAGGCATTTAAATTAAGCAAAAACAAAGTTGAACCGCCGGTGCTAATTAAAGAAATTTTAGGAATATAGCCATTTGATAAGGTTGACTTTATTACCTTAGAAGAGTAATATAAAATTGGCGTGTATGTAATAAAATGTTATATATCACATTTATATTAGGAAGGAGAATTTTAAGATGAGAAAATTAAAAACCATGGATGGTAACACAGCTGCTGCACACGTGGCTTATGCCTTTTCAGAAGTGGCTGCTATCTATCCGATCACTCCATCCTCTCCAATGGCTGAGAGCATGGACGAATGGGTTTCCCAGGACAGAACTAACATCTTCGGGGAAAAAGTTAAAATTGTAGAGATGCAATCTGAAGGTGGAGCAGCAGGTGCAGTGCACGGTGCTATTGCAGCTGGAGCATATACTTCAACATTTACAGCATCTCAAGGTTTATTGCTCATGATTCCTAACATGTATAAGCTGGCAGGAGAGCAGACACCAACAGTATTCCACGTGGCTGCTAGAGCGTTGGCTTCACATGCTCTTTCCATATTCGGAGATCATTCTGACGTTATGAGTGCTAGACAGACTGGCTTTGCTATGTTAGCTTCTAACAGCGTACAGCAGTCAATGGACCTTGCAGCAGTAGCTCACCTTGCTGCAATTGGCGGTAAGCTTCCAGTAGTTCACTTCTTTGACGGTTTCAGAACTTCTCACGAGAATCAAAAGATTGAGGTTTGGGATTACGAAGACTTGAAAGAAATGGTAGATTGGGATGCAGTAAAGGCATTTAGAGCTAGATCATTACACCCTGCTCATCCACAGAGCATCGGTTCTGCAGAACAACCTGAAACTTTCTTCCAGCATAGAGAAGCAAGCAACTTAGCATATAATGAAGGCGCTGATGTAATTGCTGCTTACATGGATAAAGTAAATGCTAAAATTGGTACAGATTATAAACCATTTAACTACTATGGTGCAGAAGATGCAACAGAGATTCTAGTTGCTATGGGTTCTGTCTGTGAAGCTGCTGAAGAACTAATTGACAAACTAGTTGAAGCAGGTAAGAAGGTAGGTATAGTAGAAGTACACCTATACAGACCGTTCTCAGTAAAACACTTATTAAATGTTATGCCAGAAACAGTAAAGAAGATTGCTGTTTTAGATAGAACTAAGGAGCCAGGAGCTATTGGTGAGCCTCTATACTTAGATATTATCTCTGCTCTAAGAGGAACTAAGTTCCAGGATTGTGTAGTTACAAGAGGTAGATATGGACTAGGTTCTAAGGACGTACAGCCAGGAGACATTCTAGCTGCTTACGAAAACCTATGGGCTGATGCTCCAAAAGAAGAGTTTACATTATCAATTATCGACGATGTTACTAACTTGTCGCTAACTCCATCAGTATATCCTGATACATGTCCAGAAGGAACAGTATCATGTAAGTTCTGGGGTCTTGGAGCTGACGGTACTGTAGGCGCTAACAAGAACAGCATCAAGATTATCGGTGACTACACAGATAAGAAGGTACAGGCTTACTTCCAGTATGACTCTAAGAAATCCGGTGGTATCACTATTTCCCACCTAAGATTCGGTGACAAACCAATCAAGTCAACTTACTACGTAAAACAGGCTGACTTCGTAGCATGTCACAACGAGGCTTACGTGCACCTATACAAGATGGTAGAAGACGTAAAACCAGGTGGATTCTTCCTACTTAACTGTACATGGAGCGATGAAGAGCTAGATACATACCTACCAGCTTCTATGAAGAAGTACATCGCTAAGAACAACATTCAGTTCTACACATGTGATGCAGTATCAATCGCTAAAGAAATTGGACTAGGCGCAAGAAGAACTAACTCTGTACTACAGGCTGCATTCTTCAAATTAGCTAACATCATTCCAATTGATCAGGCTGCTGAATACATGAAGGAAGCTATTAAGAAGACTTACGGCAAGAAGGGTGAAAAGGTAGTATCCATGAACATCCAGGCTGTAGATGCTGGTATTGAAAGACTACACAAGGTTGAATACCCAGCTTCTTGGGCTGAAGCAGGTGAAAACGCACCAATCGAAAAACTAGTAGGAAGAGATCAGCTACATACTAACTACTTAAACGATATTATGATTCCTTACAGCAGAATGGATGCTGATAACATTCCTGTATCTAAGTTTGTTGAAACTGTTACAGGTAATATTCCAGCAGGTACTGCACAGTTTGAAAAGAGAGGAATTGCTACAGATATTCCAGTTTGGTTAAAGGATAACTGTATCCAGTGTAACCAGTGTTCATACGTTTGCCCACACGGAGTAATCAGACCGTTCGTACTATCAGCAGAAGAAGCTGAAGGTATCAATGGAGATGCTATTAAGATGATGGGGAAAGGAATGGAAGATGCTAAATTCACAATCGCAATTTCCGCTAAGGACTGCGTAGGTTGTGGATCTTGTGCAGATGTCTGCCCAGCACCTACAAAAGCATTGCAGATGACTCCAGTAAGTGCTGAATTAATGGACGAAGGACAGAAGAAGTTCGACTATGCATTCCATAAGACAACTAAGAAAGCAGTTCCATTTGCTGACAACACAGTAAAAGGATCTCAGTTCAAACAACCACTTCTAGAGTTCTCAGGAGCTTGCCCAGGATGTGGAGAAACACCTTACGCTAAACTTGTAACACAGTTGTTCGGTGATAGAATGTTCATTGCTAACGCAACAGGATGTTCATCTATTTGGGGATGTAGCGCACCAAGCACACCTTATACAACTAACGAAGAAGGAAGAGGACCTGCTTGGGGTAACTCCTTATTCGAAGACAATGCTGAATTCGGTTTCGGTATGGCTATGTCAATGCAGGCAAGAAGACAGGAAATGAAAACTGCAGTTGAGAAACTAGCAGACTCAGTTCCAGCAGCTAAAGAATGGTTAGATGGAATGAACGATGCAGAAGTATCAGAAACAGCAGGTAAGGCTCTTGTTGAGGCTTGCCAGGGACTTGCAGCTACAAACGAAGTTGCTAAGTACGTTGTAGAAAATAAAGAAATGCTAATTAAACCATCTGTTTGGATCTTCGGTGGAGACGGTTGGGCATACGACATCGGTTACGGTGGACTTGACCACGTTCTTGCATCAGGCGAAAACGTAAACATCCTAGTCTTCGATACAGAAGTTTACTCAAACACAGGTGGACAGTCATCTAAGTCAACACCTATAGGAGCAGTGGCTAAGTTTGCTGCATCTGGTAAGTCAGTAAGAAAGAAAGACTTAGTACAGATCGCTATGGCATACGGATACGTATACGTAGCTCAGATTGCAATGGGTGCTAGCCAGGCTCAGACATTAAAGGCAATTAAAGAAGCAGAAGCTTATGATGGACCTTCTCTAATCATCGCTTACGCTCCATGTATTAACCACGGTCTAAAGATCGGCGGAATGACTAAGGCTCAGCTAGAAATGAAGAGAGCCGTAGATTCTGGATACTGGAACCTATTAAGATTCAACCCAGATCTTCAGAAAGAAGGAAAGAACCCTCTAATTATCGATAGCAAGCCTGCAACCGCAAGCTTCAGAGAATTTATCACTAGCGAAGTTCGTTACAACTCCCTAGAACTTAAATTCCCAGGAAGAGCAGAAGAGCTATTTACAGAAGCAGAGCGCCTAGCTAAGGAAAGATATGAACACTTACAGGCACTAAAAGAAAGCTATGACAAAGAGCTATCAAACAAATAGTAAATAGCCAATAGCATAAGTAGAAACAACAAAGCAAGGACATGTTCCTTGCTTTGTTTGATTTACGGACCACTTATGATTCCAAGCAGCTTATGACCATGAGCAGCTTATGACTATGAGATTGGGCCCCCAACCTTTAATTTTCTGAAATGAAAACTATCTACATCAGTTTTTAGTTTACAGCCTAGAAATTTTATGGTACTTTATAGAGGTAATAACATAAAATGTATTAAAAGTGTACAAAGCAGTTTTTCGACTGTCTGTGTCTGTGGTTGAAAATCCAAGCCAGTTACGGGCAAAAGGATCCACGTAAGCTGTTCGCAAGGCGGCAGTGATCATGGCGTAGCTTAGAAGTAAGTCCTCGGGAAAATTCCGGTTAAGGCAAGTGTGGGGGCAAAGACCAGGTCAGGCAGGCAGTTGAGAAACTGCTTTTTTTATTTGTTTACTATTTTCGAAAAAATGGTATAATACAGATATAACCTTTATGGATTAAGGAGGTCATCGTATGAGATTTACAATTGTAGGAAAGAATTATCGAGTATACTCACACTTAGAGGAAACCATCGAGAAGAAATTCGACAAGTTGAGCAAGTATTTTACCGATGACATCGATGTGAAAGTGGTATTGTCCAAGGAAAGAGGAAAGGACAAACTGGAAGTCACAGTCAATGCCAAAGGCGCAGTATTTAGAACTGAGCAAGTTTGCGACGACGTTTACGAAGATATCGATAAGGCAGTAGATAAACTGTCAAGACAGATGTCCAAACTGAAGGGAAAACTGCAAAAGCGTTATCATGGCAACGAGTCCGTGAGATTTGATGCTATACCGGAATTTGGAGAGCCGGAACCTATGCTAACTATTGTTAAAACTAAGTCCTTAGACTTAAGACCAATGTCGGCAGAAGAGGCAATCCTAGAAATGGAAATGTTGCAACACGATTTCTTCGTATATCTAAATATGGAGACTGATAGCGTAAATGTAGTATATAGACGTAAGGATAATAACTACGGCCTATTAGAAACCAACTATTAGGGTCAATAGTTCAATATGTCAATATAAGGAAAAGGCAGCGTAAATAATTTACACTTACGCTCAATTAACTAGCCGCACACAGTATAAGAGAGTACTGAAAGTGTAGGAACCTAAATTAAGTATAGGATCACGCATCAAGGTTAGTGCTAGAATAATTAAGAAATATAATTTTATTAAGTAAGACATATATGTAAACTAAAAAGAGACGTGGTGGCGTCTCTTTTTAGTTTAGATTTTGAAAAGCGGCAATGGAACAAAAAAACGTATTTTCTATGTAGTCTAATGTGTATGAAATTACACAAAGCTGCATAAATTGTCTATACCAATGATTTCTATACTATGTTATAATATAAACAAATTTCGCAGAAAGAGGTAGTCAAATGGAAACAAATCAGTTGTTAATTATGACATCAATTGCCATATATCTGGCAGCAATGTTAGGTATTGGTATTTATTTTTCGAAAAAAAATAGCGACGTTGGAGATTTCTACCTAGGAGGACGTAGTTTAGGGCCAATAGTAACTGCAATGAGCGCCGAAGCTTCGGACATGAGCAGCTGGCTACTAATGGGTTTGCCAGGGCTTGCTTATCTAACAGGAGTTGCAAACCCCCTTTGGACAGGACTAGGACTTGCCATTGGAACATACGTTAACTGGTTAATAGTAGCTAAACGAATCAGAAGCTACTCACATCAACTAGGGGCAATTACTATACCTGACTTTTTCAACAAACGATATAGAGATGAAAAAAATACTTTAAATATGATATCTGCAGTAATCATTATCATATTTTTCATTCCATATACAGCGTCTGGCTTTGCTGCTTGTGGTAAACTTTTCGGTTCTTTATTTAATGCTGATTACTTCTGGGCTATGGTAATAAGCGCTGCTGTAATAGTAGGCTATACAGCCCTAGGTGGATTTCTTGCTGCAAGTACTACAGACTTAATTCAAAGTATAGTTATGACAGTTGCTTTGGTCATTATTTTAGGTTATGGAACTTACATGGCAGGAGGCATAGAGGCAGTATTTGAAAATGCCGAAAACATGCCGGGATTTTTCAGCCTAACACAAAGCCATAATCCAGATACAGGACTTGCAGAGCCATACAACATCCTAGGTGCTGTAAGTACTTTGGCTTGGGGCCTTGGCTATTTCGGAATGCCTCACGTTCTACTGAGATTTATGGCCATAGAAGATAAAAATAAATTGAAAATATCAAGAAGAGTAGCTACAGGCTGGGTAGTTATTTCCTTAGGAATTGCAGTTGCAATCGGACTTGTAGGTAGCGCTATGACAGCAGAAGGGGAACTACCTGTACTAGAAGGACCAGCTTCAGAAACTATTATTGTAAGAATATCATCGCTACTAAGTGGCCATGGAGCTGTTGCCGCTTTAACTGCAGGTGTTATCCTAGCAGGAATTTTGGCAGCGACCATGTCTACTTCAGACTCACAGCTACTGGCAGCTTCTTCTAGCGTAAGCCAAAATATCTTTAGCGATTACTTAAAAATCAACATGAGCGAAAAACAGGCAATGCTAGTAGCAAGATTAACAGTAATTGCAATTTCAATAGTAGGAGTTGTAATTGCATGGAATCCAGACAGCACAGTGTTCGAAATCGTTAGCTTTGCTTGGGCAGGCTTCGGTGCTACATTTGGACCAGTAATGCTTTGCTCCCTATTTTGGAAAAGATCCAACAAAGCAGGGGCCATTGCAGGAATGCTTTCAGGTACGGCAATGATTTTCATTTGGAAATACTTAGTTAAACCGATGGGTGGCCTATGGGGCATCTACGAACTGCTTCCTGCATTTATAGTTGCAATCTTAGTAATCATTGTAGTTAGCTACATGAGCGCTGAACCATCAAAGGAAGTACAAGACGACTTTGACCGCTACAAAGCAAACATCCACGAATAAACAAGGAGATGTTATGAACTACGAAAATTTAACCACCAAGGAACTGTTTGACATTTTAAACAACATGTGCCCTTTGGGAATTCAAGAAGACTGGGATAACTCGGGCGTCCAGCTGGACTTAGGCAAAAGCGTAACTAAAATTTTAACTTGTCTTGAAGTTACCAGCAAGGTAATTGACGAGGCAGTAAGGTGCAAGGCCGATCTGATTGTATCTCACCACCCCTTATTCATGAAGTTTCAGCAAATAGTCTCCCTTTCCACTGACAAGGTGCCAGATAAGTACTGCATAAGATTAATTGAAGAGGGCATAAGCCTTTACAGCGCTCACACTAATTTCGATGCTATGACATCTGGAAACAACGATGAATTAGGGAAAATTCTAGGCTTTGACCAAGTATCGCTAATGGGCGATGATGCCGGCATATGCAGAATGACAACACTAAAGGAACCTATGAAGGCAGAGCAGGTGTGCAAGCAGGTGGCCACCGCCCTAGACCTAGACGTAAGCAAATTACCATTTACAGGAGATTTCGATGGACTAATAACTAAAATAGGTTGGTGCACAGGGGCTGGCAGCAGCTTTCTAAAAGAAGGGCGAAGAGCCGGAGTTGAGCTATTTATTACAGGAGATATCAAATACCATGACGCCCAAAATGCTCTGGAAATGGGCCCGATGCTCTTAGACATAGGCCACTACGGCAGCGAAAAAATATTTGCCCAAAACATGTCAAAGCTAATAACTAAAGAACTTACAGAGGCTGGGCTTTCACAAATAGAAGTGGTCTCATCAACAGTAAATCTAGACCCGTTTAAATTCATGGCTTAAGGGCAGGGATTTGTGGTATACTAACCTCAAAGCAGTTATTTTAAAGTACAACTTTTAAAGTACAAGGAGAAAGGTGGATTATATGAGAAAAGGAATTAATGCAGACAAGGCACCTGCAGCAGTAGGACCTTACGTACACGGCGTGGAAATTGGCAATTTATTCTTTTCATCTGGACAGCTAGGACTTGATCCTGCAACTGGCCAACTTAAAGAAGGCGTAGTAGAACAGACTAAACAGAGCCTGTACAACATCGGAGTAGTATTAGAAGCAGCAGGCTACACATACGACGACGTAATTAAAACTACAGTATTCGTAGATAACATGGATGATTTTGCAGCAGTAAACGAAGTGTATGCAACTTACTTCACCAATAATCTACCTGCAAGATCTTGCGTTGAAGTAGCGAGACTTCCTAAGGATGCCCTTGTGGAAATCGAAGTAATTGCCGGAAAGTAAGACGAAATAAAAGAATCATTGATATAACAACTGAAATTTATAAAAGCTCCTTTGCTCAAACTTAAGGAAATGACCACAGCGGTCCTAGGGCAAATGAGCTTTTTGCGTTTCTATTAGGAAACTTAGTAGCAATGATAATAGATATGACAAAGTGGTTCTATAATATGGTTTTATTAATATCCGTTGGGGTGAGATAACACCTCGGCGTATTTTTGATTCCAAAACTTGTCAGTTTTAGCAATTTATGTTATTTTTATATCAAAGCTATATGTGCTTACAGATAAATTATATTATTATAGGAGAGCCACTAATTATGGGACTAAGATTTAGAAGAAGTTTAAAAATAGCTCCAGGAATTAAACTGAATTTCAACAAAAATAGCAGGAGCATAACATTTGGAGCAAGAGGTGCGCATTACACCATTAACTCTAAGGGCAAAAGGACCTCCAGTGTTGGAATTCCAGGCACTGGGCTTTCTTACTCTACAACTACAACTAAAAAGAAACGTAAGAAAACAAAGGAAACGCCTAGTGATTACTACTTACAAGAACATCAAGAAAGCGGTCTGCAGGATGGTATTATGCATAATCAACAACCAAGCAGCAATAGTTATACGCAAGGACGGAAGTCTCCAGGGAAAAAGAATAAATTCTTTGTACCAGCAATAATAGCTGGCGTAATTATTTTCCTAGCCATCATTGGTAATTTATTGGGAGACCCTCTTAAAAGTATAGAACTTACTGCACCAAACGTGCAGCAGCTGGAGACCTTTAAACCTTTGACAATAACAGTAAGCACTGACCCTAGTAATTTCACCCTTGCAGAGTCGGACATTTATACTTCTGGTGGTGCAGCTTCCCTAAGAAATGGATCTATTTATTTTTCTGCAAGTACACCAGGCAAGTACCGTATTTATGTAAAACACAAAGATATAACTAGCAATACCATAACAGTTTCTGTAGACACAAAAGAAGCAATCTTGGCTGCCATAGCAAAAAAAGAAGAAGAAAAGAAAAAAGCAGAAGAGGAAAGAAAGAAGGCAGAGGAAGAAAAAAAGAAAGCCGAGGAAGAGAAAAAGAAGGCTGAAGAGGAAAAGCGAAAAGCAGAAGAAGCTAAAAAGCAGCAAGAAGCTGCTGCCCAAGCTAGCGCTTCAAGTGCTCCATCCCACACTACACATCAATCAAACGAAAACGCCCAAGTTTTCTCTGAAACTAGCGAAACTGTTTGGATAACTAAAACCGGATCAAAATACCATCGACGCAATAACTGCGGAAGAACAAACAGCAGCAACGCCCGTGCCGTATCTCGTTCATCTGCAGAAGCAATGGGCCTAGGCCCTTGCGACAAATGTTATTAATTAATATTCTTAACCCATATTTCATGTACTTGAAGTATGGGTTTTTTTATGGTTGTTCTGATTGATAATCCAACGTTTACAACTATTTTCACAAACTCTTTTTGTCCTATAATCTCGAAAACGAAAAAACAACCTAGATTACAAATCAAGGTTGTTTCCATGTGTTCTATTAATTTATTGGTGCGGTCAAAGGGATTCGAACCCCCACAAGTTGCCTTACACGGACCTGAACCGTGCGCGTCTGCCAATTCCGCCATGACCGCAAAAAAGTTATCTTTTTGTATATTATATAATATAGGAAATAAATAATCAATAACAGAGTAGCGAGTATATTCTAGGTATATTTTCAAGGAGTATAAATTTTCAAAGGAAGCCGTTAAAATAAAGGACTGGATATCCTTTTGAGAACAAAGCCAGAACCTTTATTTTTTAATACCGACTGACTGTGTCGTCTTTGTGAAAAACATCCAAGATATAGGTTGACAAGCTTAGTCTAGTGTTGTACAATCGTTAAAGAACTAATATTTGATTTATGCAATCAAGAATAAGAGAAAGGATGTATTGAAATGAATCAAAGAATGAAAAAATTACTGACAGTGGCTCTTTCGGCTACTATGGTTGGTGGCGTTGCTGCTCCAGCTTTCGCCGATACAGGCGTAGTTGATGTGAATACAGCAGGACTAGGCTTAGACGGGCTAACTGATACTCAACTAACAAACGTTGGACTATTCCTAAAGTATTGGGACACAAATAAGGCAGCTTTAGAAGCTGAACCAGCAACTTACGATGAAACAGAATATAAGGCTCTACATGACACAGGATTACCGACAGTTGCAGCTGAGATGCTTCTAACAAATGCAAAAGCTGAACTAGCTAAAATTGATGCTGCTGCTATGGCTACAATGACAGAGCTAGCAGAATCAGAATCAGCGTCTGTTGGTAAAACTAATTCTGAAAAAGTTTTGGCTGCTAAGAAGGCAATCGAAGCTTATGAGAAGGCAATTACAGATGCAAAGGCTAAGGCTGTTAAAGAATTTAAAAAAGCAGATAAAAAGGGTGAATATGGCATCAAAGAAGATGCTCAAAAATATGTAGCTGCTCAAGCGGCAGCTAAATCTGCTGCAGTAGAAGTAAAAGAATTTACATATAAAGATGCAGAAGGTAAAGATGCAACTTATCCTACTGCAGATGCTGGTGTAAAGTCAGCGGACGTTGTAGGCACATTGATTAACCCAATTGTAAATAACGCAAAATCTAGCATTTTTGCTGCTCCTACTAATGGTGCTGCAGTTGACATTATGTTAGATGCTGTTAAGAAGATTGATGCATTAACTAACGATGATTTCAACACTGCAATCCAAAAGGCTGTAGAAAAAGCTGTAAAGGAAAAAGCTGATGAAAATGCTAGAATTAAAGCTGTGAAAGATGCAGTTATTGCTGCAAGCAACAGCATTGCTAATCTGTACCCAGAAGTAACTGCTGACCAAACAACTGGAAAATTGACATTTGCATTAGACCCAGAGGCAGTAAAAGCATACAATGATAGAGCAGAACAGGTTATGAATAACCTTAAAAACTTCTATGGAAATCCTAATCCAATGGGTGCATATACAGAATATGCGCGTAAACAGATTGAAGCAGCAATCATTAAGGACAATATGAAAAATGCTGAATTAAATCAGGCAAAAGCAGAAGCTGTAAAGGTTATTAACAGCGTTGATCTATCAGCTGATAAGTTCCTTCCAGGAAAGCTAAAAGATGCTAAAGATGCTGTTGAAGCTGCAAAAAAAGCAGTTGCAGTTGCAGCGGATAAAGATGCCGTAACAGAAGCAATTAATACATTAAACACTGCACTTGCAAAAATTTATATTCCAACTTTAAAAGCTGAAGCTGTATATAAGAATGCTGTGGCAGTTAATGACTTAGCTAAGAATATCGAAGGTATTCCTGCAGCAGGTGCATTTGTACAGAGTGTTGCTAACAACAAGTTAGCAGAGGCAAAGGCTGCATACGATAAAGCTGCTGGAGAAATCGCTAAATTTGTAGCTGCAAACAAATATGACGAAGCTACAGCTCTACTAAACACTTCTACAAGCGAATACATTGCTGCTGTAAAAGCTCTTAAGGCTCAGTATACTCTAACTGCTGATAAAGCTGCTTTTGATACAGCTAAGGCAAATGCTATCGCAACTGTAACAGGTTCAGTAGCTAGTGAATACCCAGCTGTAGATGCTGATACATTTAAGAAAGCACAGGACGCAGCACTACTTGCAATTGCAAGCGCTACTAATGTTGAAGGCGTACAGGCGGCATTAAATGCGTTTGCTGCTGCAGTAACTGAAGCTGATGGATGGCACCAGACTGCTGATGGCACTTGGTACTACATCAAGGACGCTAAGAAAGTAACAGGATGGAACTTCATTAACAGCTACTGGTACTACATGGATGCTAATGGCAACATGAAGACTGGTTGGTTATTAGATAACGGAACTTGGTACTATCTAGCTAACAGCGGAGCTATGGCTACTGGCTGGTACAAAGTAGATGGTGCTTGGTACTACTCAAACAACTCTGGAGCTATGCAGACTGGTTGGGTTCTATACAACGGAACTTGGTACTACCTAGGAAACAGCGGAGCTATGGCTACTGGCTGGTACAAAGTAGGTGGAACTTGGTACTACTCAAACAACTCTGGAGCTATGCAGACTGGTTGGGTAAAAGTAGGCGGAACTTGGTACCTACTAGACTCAAACGGAGCATGGGTTAAATAGTTAATTCTTTGATATAGTCAAAATCATATATTCAAAAGATTGCAATGGAAGCGAGAGTCATTTAGACTCTCGTTTTCATTTTAGAATTTGTCCTATGTCTATTGACTTACTTATATTTTAGTAATATAATGAATTGATAAATTAAAGACAGGTCACCTCGTGTTAAAAGAGAAACAGGAAGAGCCTGTGCGGTCCCGCCGCTGTAATAAGTTGATGAATGTAACTATGACCACTGAATGATTTGTATTTGGGAAGGTGTTACAGGAGACTTTAAGCCAGAAGAACTGCCTGTCTGTATGTTAGTGAGATTACGAACGATGATCTACGCTAAGACAAGCACTTATGGTGTTTTATTTTAGCCTGTTCGTAACAGGTTTTTTTATTTGAAAGGAGAAATTATGACTAAAAAAGAACGTTTGATGTTGTCAATAACCTCCGCTTTTGCTTTGGCTTTCGGTATAGTTCCTACTGCCAGTGCAATGCACATCATGGAGGGATATTTACCTGGAAGCAACTGTATTGCTTGGGGTATTGTCAGCTTACCTTTTCTAATTTGGGGCTTTATGTCTATTAAAAAGACTTTAGCTGCTGACAAAAGATCCATTACTATTTTAGCAATGGCAGGTGCTTTTATATTCGTTATATCTTCTTTGAAGATACCTTCAGTAACAGGTAGCTGTTCTCATATGACAGGTACTGGTCTTGGTGCCATTTTATTTGGACCTGCTGCTGTTAGTATTTTAGGAATTATAGTGCTTTTGTTCCAGGCTATTTTACTAGCCCACGGTGGTCTAACTACACTAGGAGCTAACACTTTCTCAATGGCAATTGCTGGTCCGTTTTTAACTTATGGAATTTACAAGCTTTGCCAGAAGATGAATGTAAACAGGAAGGTTGCGATTTTCCTTGCAGCGTCATTAGGAGATTTATTTACTTACTGCGTAACAAGTATACAGCTTGCAGTTGCTTACCCATCAGAACAAGGTGGCGTTATGGCATCAGCTGTTAAGTTCCTAGGAGTATTCGCTCCTACTCAGGTGCCACTTGCAATAGTTGAAGGTCTTCTGACTGTTGTAATTATCATGGGGCTTGAAGCTTATGCTAAACCTGAGCTAAAGTCAATCGGGTTCTTAAAGGAGGTAAAATAGATGGAAAAGAAGAGCAATAAGAAAATCGTTATTCTGTTATTGGTTCTATCTGTTTTAATCTCAATTATTCCGCTATTTGCTTTGAGAGGGGCAGAGTTTGGTGGATCTGATGACGCAGGTAGCCAGATGGTATCAGAAATTAGAGGTGAGGAATACGAACCTTGGTTTGAACCGATTATTGAGCAGTATTTGGGCGGAGAGCTTCCAGGTGAAATTGAAAGCTTGTTGTTCTCAGTTCAAACAGGTATTGGTGTTGGAGTGCTAATGTTCTTCTTAGGTAGATTCTATGAGAGAAGCAAATGGGTGAAGGACGAGACGAAATACGAGGAAGAATAAGATGTTTGTAGTAGATAAACTCTGCTACAGCTCAAAACTTAGATATGTAAATCCCTACGAAAAGTTCTTTTTTGCAATGCTGTCTTTGATTTTTACCATTGCCAGTCGTTCCATTGCGCTGGGACTTTTAGTCATGGGAGTAAACAGCTATATAACAGTAATTAAGGGAGGGATTTCATGGCGTAGGTATAAGCGCCTTATGAGTATCCCTCTCGTTTTTTTAGTTTTGAGTACTGTGGCCATAATAATTAATTTTTCGAGGACGCCTTTAGATGCTTTTGCCATAAATTTTGGTGGTTTTTACTTGACCTCTAGCTTTGCGGGAATACACAAGGGAGTTCAGCTAATTGTCACTGCCTTGGCATCGGTTTCTTGTCTTTACTATCTGTCGCTGAATACAACTATGGTGGATATTTTAGCAGTTTTAAAAGGCTTGAAATTACCGGATTTGATTGTTGAGCTTATGATGTTGATATACAGGTTTATTTTCGTGTTGCTGGAGACGGCTTCTGCCATTTCAACTGCGCAGAATTCCAGGCTGGGCAATAAGGATTACAAGACTTCTATGAGGTCTTTTGGGAAGATGGTCCAGGCTTTGTTCATAAGGGCTATGAAGCGTTCATCGCTTCTTTACGATGCAATGGAAGCTAGGTGTTATGACGGGAAAATTCAGGTGCTGAGGGAGACTAAGGCGCCCAATGGCCGAAACGTTGCGTTTATGGCTGTGTACCAGTTTGCTTTGTTGCTGTATACCATTGGCTTTAGGGAGGGGCTTGTGCATTTAATATGAGTGATTTAGTAGTAAAGGCGGAAAATCTTTGGTTTTCCTACGATGATGGGAATAATTATTCTCTAAAGGGTTTTTCTCTTAACCTTGAGAGGGGGAAAAAGGTGGCTATAATGGGGTCAAACGGCGCTGGGAAGTCGACGTTTTTCCTATGTCTAAACGGTATTCATCAAATAAGTAAGGGTGCTTTGGAAGTTGACGGACAGCCGGTAGACTACAGTCGGAAGGGGCTTTTGCAGCTGAGACAGAAGGTTGGAATCGTCTTTCAGGATCCTGATAATCAGTTGTTTTCGGCCAGCGTCAGGGAGGAAATTTCCTTTGGGGCTTTAAATATAGGGATGAGCCAGGAGGAGACGGCTGCTGCTGTTGACAGGGTTATGGAAACTCTTGAAATTTCGCAGTTTCAACATAGGCCGGTCCATGCTTTGTCCGGGGGGCAAAAGAAACAGGTGACTATTGCCGATGTGGTCGTTATGAATCCTAAAATTATCATTTTAGATGAGCCTTGCTCGTCGCTGGATCCTAAACATACTGAAATTGTCAATTCTATCGTTAATTACCTATCTGATCAGGGCATTACTGTGCTTATGTCTACCCACAATGTGGATTATGCTCATCAGTGGGCAGATGAGGTGGTTGTGATACATGATGGAAAGGTGGTTTGCCACGATGTTCCGGAAAAGGTTTTTGCTGAGACTGATATATTGGCTATGACCAATTTGAAGAAGCCGGCTGCTATGGAGCTGTTTGAAGCTTTGGTGGCAAAGGGAGTCCTAGATGGGAATTTGCCGGTGCCAAGGTCTTTAGAGCAGCTGGAAGATTATATTACAACGGGTTAATTGAACTGGCGTGAGGTGAATATGAGTTATCATGTAAAGATGAGAGATTATTTAGAGGATGGGGAAAGAGAAATTTATTTGGCAGGCGGCTGTTTTTGGGGTGTAGAAGCGTTTTTTAAGGAAATTGAAGGAATCAAAGCTTTGACCGTTGGATATGCCAACGGTAGCTGTTCCCAGACGGATTACTGCAGCTTAAAGGAAACTGGTCATGCAGAAACTGTACATGTTATCTATGATCCACACGTAATAAATCTGACCACTATTTTAGCCTATTATTTTGAGATAATAGACCCTACCAGTGTCAACAGGCAGGGGCCAGATGTGGGTCGTCAATATCGCAGCGGTATTTTCTGTGTAGATGAAAGGTCTGCACAGGTGGCAAAGGCGGTGGTGAAAAAGGTTGATGAGGAGATTTCAGGTAAGGTTGTAGTCGTAGTTGAACCTTTAAAGAACTATGTTTTAGCTGAAGAATTCCACCAAGACTATTTAGATAAAAATCCTGGCGGATACTGCCATGTCAATCTCAAAAAGGCTCAGAAAAAGCTGAGCTTTGATGAAATTATTTAGTGGAGGAATAAGTCTTTAATGGACTCAATCCTATATATCTGAAATATACGAGTCCTTTTCAAGTACTAGTATTGATGGTGATGAATGGGAAGAAACAGATGGCCAATAGGTCATCTTTTGTTTTTTAGGAGGGTCGGTTGATTTCAGGGAAGGTGTCACCACAATCGTTTTAGGTTTTAGCCTTTTCACTAGCCTTGAAAATCCCTTGGTATTTACTAAGGTAGACGGTGCTTGGACAATATCGATTTTCTTTAGCTTGTCTATACTTTTATGGAAGACCATAAGGTCATTTTCATCAATATAGCCTAAAATAAGGATTTTCTCTGAACTAGAAGGAGGCTGTTTATTTTGATAAGGCACCTTCTTAATATGGATCAGAAATATTGATATAGTTTCATTTTTACCGTTAGAGTCTTTAATGTTATTGTTTAAGTTTTCCATTGCACAACCTTTTATTGTTAATCTGCCCCTATGATACCAAGTATTAAATTGTAAATTGGAGGTTACAGGCTTATGGGTCGATTTAATATTCATTTTCTTGCTTAATTGAAAGAGGCCCAGGCTGCCGCCACCACCTTCCTTAGTATAAAATGCCTTATTTATTAAACGAATTTGACGGTGGGCCAAATACGGAAGCAGAACCTTGCTACCGTCATTGTCTAATTGGCTACCTCCGCCGTTAATTAAGATGTTTTCACCGTCGTTTACCAGATGAAGGGCAAAGCCAGCTTTAGTTCCTAAGAAAACCATGGACTTGTTACCTAAAGAGTTATGACAAAGCCCATAAAGTGATGATGTGGCTAGGACAATGAACATAAACATGGCTGCACCTTTAAGCCAAGAGCATTTTTGTAAGATGGATCTCCAGTTATAAGTGGCAATGACCATACTTTCGCTGGACACTAAAAGCAACCCTAAGTAGACTAACACCATCAGAAAAAGAGGCGGAGCGCCCGTAAAAACGTAAAAAGAGCCGTAATCTGCCCAATAATGGTTGATTTTAATAAGAAGCTGCGCAAATATATCTGCCATGCTATGAAACAGACTACTGCCCATCCAATAGCTTAAAATCAAAGCAACCATTGAAACAGGCAACATACACCCAGCAATAAACAAAACAGGTATGTTTATCAGAGACGAAGTAGGTGATATTACGTAATATGAATAGGCTATATAAGGAGCCATACCTAGCTGTACTGCGCAAGTGGCAGACACTACAGATGCCAGCTGATCAATTTTGTACTTGTCCATGGATGCCGTCTTGCTGTTAAATGACACAGCTATAAAGTGGTAAACTTTACGAACAACTGGCGCAACGAAATCGGATATGGCAGGTCCAATAACAGCAATGGACGAAACAGCAATAAAGGACATGATAAAACTAGATGAGAAAACGCAATAAGGGTTTATCCAAATAGATATCAAAGCAGTAAAGGCAATGGCAGTTAAAAAATCAAAGGCTTCTTTAAGGCAGTGAGCAGCCATGTGTAAGTACGTAATCATAATAGCTCTGAATACGGAAGGACTCCAGCCAGTAATAACGCCGTAGGAAAATATAAAACCAACAAAAAGCCAGGTGAAGAGGCCAGCCGTAAACTGCCCATAAATTCTCTTCCTAATGGAGAGAAATAATCCATAAATAATACCTATGTGTAGGCCGCTAATGGCTAGAACGTGACCCGTACCGTTAATGGTAAATTCTTCTGCAACCGAATAGGGAATACCCTTCTTTTGCCCTAAGGTCATTCCAGCAATAATGCCACTGCTCCATTTGTTAGGCAAAGACTTATAAAAATTGATTTTCATCTTTAACAAAAAAGACCATAAGACGTAGTAGGGCGTAAGAAAATTGTAATTTTGCCTACTTGATAAAACTACGCTGTCCTGATCTACGCTGCATCCACCCAGTAGACCAGAGCTTTTAATATATAGCTTGTAATTAAAAGTCCCGTCAATTCTGCTGTCATCGTATGACCAAACACTGTCATCAGTCATTTTCCTTAACTTAATATCTGACTTCTTAACAAAAATCTGCCTGCCTATAAAACTAGGTGCGTTTTCGATGGTAGGGTGGACCTGACTGTTAAAAGAATGCCCCTTGAGAACCTGTTCCTTCTTAAAACCTTTGTTCCTATTTTTCTCCTTTTTCTTTATGATGTGCAAAGCTAAGGTCCTAGCACCTAAAACTTTATTTGCCTTTAAATCCATACGGCAAAATAACGTAATGGAACCTTTTAAATTAGCATCTGCTCCAATTACATTTAATTTCAAAAGTCTGCTTTTTTCAGAGTCCTTATTTATGTTTTCACCCATGGAACTTTCTAAAAGTTTCCTTTCAGCCAGCTGATTAGTCTGAGCATTGTTGTTTATGGCTTCAGATAAAGTATTGAAATTGTCCATACTGAACCAAGTGTATGCAAAAAACCAACAAAATCCCATCATTGTAAAGCATAGCAGTTTAAAAGTTAAAATTCTTTGATGAAAACAAGTGAGAGTCAAGGCAGCTACAGAAACTGCCAAAGTTAGGGCAAACCATTTATTTATTAGAAAGCCATAACCAATAGTTATCCCAAATATTACGGCAAGTGCTATCCACGATAATACTCTTCTCATAGTTAAACCCCAAATCAACAAAGCAAAAATAATGTTAAATCACGCCAAAAGAAAGGAGCAGGAAACAGGAAGCTGAGAAGGATAGATTAGTTGTGTTGACAGTTTAGCTTTGTTGTAAGGGGAAAACAATGGAAATCTGCTGTAAAAACTTCCCCTTATAAAGTCAAGAGGTTCCATTTAAAACAAGGCGTTAAAGGACAAAACCTTTATAGAAACAAGGCTCTGCCAGTTATCACCCAAGCACTGTGAAATGGTTAAAATTGTCAAAACTATTTTTCTTATTTCAAACCTGTTGACACCTATATAATACTGTGGTAATATAACTAAGCTGTCACATGAGAGCAAAGGAAAACAC
>F241_Great_Cormorant__coassemble_552_pt1 | contig 31288 bp, 25 predicted proteins | sample F241_Great_Cormorant__metabat2_high_PE_004 | metagenome-assembled genome bin F241_Great_Cormorant
TGTCATTGCTAAAGTGTGAATAATTTAAACCTAGAACAAAGCTTCCAACAACAGCATTGGCCAAGCCTTTTTTATCAACATTCTTTACCACGTGATTTTCCTTCCAGTAGTCTATTAGTCTCTCTAAAAAATCATTGTAAAGATTCTCTATTTTATTAGTTTTATTTGAATCCTGTCCTGCAAATATCTTAAATGCATCGGCATAAATAGGCTTTGTTTGTATCTTTGCCACCAAATCACTTGCATACTTAAAGATCACATCCACAAGAAACTCCTTAGGTTCCGTAAGTGAATGAGGAAATTCCTTTTCTATATTAGCCAATTTTTGCAGCGACCTATAAGACATTAGGTCAATAACAAGTGCTTCCTTATCAGTCCAGAAATTATAGAAACTACCTTGGGCTATTCCTACCCTTCTAGTCAGCTCTGCAATACTAAGGGATTTAGTACCTTTTTCATGAAATAATTCAATAGCTGTTTCCATAAGCTTTTCTCTAATTTTTACCTTTTCTTCCTCTGTAAATGCCTTTCCCATAATTTCACCCTCCAAAAACACATCGATATATCTATGAATTTGTACAGTTTTATTCATAGATATAGTAACACAACACAGAAAACTAATCAATGAACATTTTAAAATTTATTCATAGAAATGTATTACATTTATGTAGTCTCTGCATTTTATGCATATTAAAATCAGCCTTGCTGCTAAAGATCCAGGCAGAAGGCTGATGTTTTTTAGTTTTATTTAGTTGCATTTTAAGTTTAAAATGCTGTATCTAGAAGAGTACCAAGGTGATCAAGTTTATAAAAGTTATAAAGTTTGTTAAGTTACAAAGCTTATTGTGAATTTTTTCTATGGAGACCTAAGGTAGCTGCCATTCTAGCAAAAGAGTGATACGCTACAAAGTCTATTTGAGTATTTTTAAAGAAACTATCAGCAGCATGTAGCACATTTTCCAAATCCCAAGCTATGAAATCCACATAGCCACAATAAATTCCAGTGGCTCCTCCTGTAATATATATGTTTTCATCACCACAAGTTTCTTCCAAATATTCAACTAGCTGCTCTCTAAAGTCGAAAATAGGATCGCTGTTTTCTCCATCAGCTAAAGAATCTATAGGATAAATCAGAAAACCTGCTGCAATTCCGTTTCCATATAGGATTTCCATATTGATATTGCTATTTTCAAGGTATCCATTGACTAAAGACGGACAGCAAGTACTTCCTGAAACTATATCAAGACGCCAGTCTGCTTCCGGATCTTCATCAGGTGCAAACTCATATGCCACATAGGATTCTAAAATATCTTTAGGCTCGGTAATAGGTTCCAGCCCTAGCTTTGTTAATTCAGAAGAAAGTTGAGACAAAGCAATAACTTCTCCCTGCAAAGGGGCGTAACTTACATCTAAAGAATCAATATAAGCCATTTCGCTTAGCTCACCTATAGCATGGTCTATCAATATATAGAGAATTTCCCATATTTTAATGTCATCTTTCTGATACTGCTCAAATAACTTTTGGCAATATAAAACAATGTCTACTTTGCTTTCATCAACCTTTTCCACTAAAACTTGCACATCCTCGACAGTTATGTGAAAATTACCGAAATCAACTGCAATATCAGGTTGACTAGCTCTTCCTACTAAGAAACTCCAGTTTTCCTTTAAATGCCCAGGTGCATTGCTTACAAAGTAATTTAGCATAAACAGCACCTCTTTAATACCCCCAGGAGATAAAATAATTTCGCATTTCTCCCCATTAAATCCAGCCTCAAAGGAAATCTCATCAAATGCTATAGTAAGAATTCCATTGAGTTCATTATTGAACAATGAGAAGTCTCCTTGTCCGTTTCTACAGCTTTGCAGACGAGCCCTTAGGTCAGCCTCCTTCTGGCAAAAAACCTCCCACGCCTGCTTTGTTCTTTCCTTAAAGTTACGTTCAAATCTGGAATACATAACCTGATTCTGACAATACTCAATAATTTCATCTGCATTTACATTATCTGGCATATGCTCTTTTGCAAAGCATAAATACGGCAAAGCCTTCAGTTCATTATTTAAAAAATAGTAAACACAGCCCACGAGATAATTCCACTGTGGGTCTTCGCATTGTTCCTCATCAGCAGAAAAAAGTGTAGCCAGCGCTTTTTCTAGACTTTCTCTATTGGGTTTCTCAAACTCTATTGCATAATTTATATATGCCGTTGCAAGTATAATTACAATTTCAGCAGTACGTTGTTCTCTAGGCAAGCTCTCAATCAAATCAATCAGTTCTTGATGCTTACCATTTTCTGCTAACTCATTGCACTTTTTTATGATATCCATTTCAACCTCTTTCCCTATACTCGCAAGATTATTATCTGTCATAACTATAAATCATTTGCCATCAAGCCTGACTTAATCAGTAATTTTCAATGTATCTATATCTGGAAAAGCAACGCCCTGACTGCAAACAATCTTATGTTTATCATTTTCAGAGAATCCAATGGTTTCTTCATCCTTCAGTTCGACATCATCTGCCAACACATAGGCTGCTATACTAGCAATGAAATCATATACTTCTTCCAAACCTTTCTTTGAATTAATAATCTCCATTTCGCGTTTGCCAAAATCTTCCATGCCATACGTGTAGGCTGAAATCCCCTCGTCACTGCCGTAAAGTCCAATCCAAACCAAGTTAGCCACCGGAACCACATTTTCTTTAATTAATTGAGCAGCTTCATAGTAATAGCTAGGTTCAAACACCACGCCACTGGCAAATACACCAATTGCAGACTTTTGTTTTGTGCAAGTTGCCAAAATCTTAGTGTATATAATCCCACGCTCAAGGGGGCTGCCCTCGTTTCCAAGCACCGCAACTACAATGTGAGCCTTATGTCTGCGCGCAACTTCTACTGCATCTTCCCACATAAAATTATTTTCTGCATTTATTTCAGCCTCTTGATCCGGCACAGGCACAGGAAACTTACTTATAACAACCTCACAACCATCTACTTCACCTACAATAGATACTTCATCGATTAACGAATCTCCACTAGAAAAATCAATTTCCCATTCTTCCTCTAACTGAGCCAAAAGCTGTTTTCGATCCCAGCAATCTTCTGATAACAATACGCTTCCGCAAAATTGACCTATATTTTTAGTTTCCATATTCTTATCTCCTTTTTCAACAAAGCTCACATCAACAGTCCTTATACTCAAGCTCCCTTCATAGATTTAGCTCTTTATTATATTTGATATTATATAATATTCAAATTATTATTGCTAGCAATATTATAACTTATACTAAAGGTTCCATACTAGAACTCCATGATAAACATAACTGTGTAATTAAAAATCCGCTGAAGTGTAAGCACACCAGCGGTTAATATAGAACCATTTAGATTCATAAACTTAATATATGAATTATACTTTCGCGCTTAAATAAGGCATAAATTCGCCTATAGCCGTGTCGTTTTCTATTCTCTTTGTTGCTGAGAATACTCTGTTGGATGCCCCTGTCTTTTAATACATTGTTAATCAATCCCAAGTGTAAAATCATAAAGCAATCCAATCCAAATCTTCAAAATCCTTTAGAACTAAATTTTTCTTTTTTACAATATGATTTGATAACTCAATTCGCTCATTTTGAAAGGAAATGGTTGTATACCATTCCATTAAGTTAGCATATTTTTCATTCTCTAAATCAATGATTATAGTATAAATTGGATCCCATGTTTTACATTTTACAGACTCCACCATAGCCTTATTATCACCTATAAAAATGATATTCCGTCCGTATATCCAAAAGGGTAATGATTTACCTTTTAAAGAAATAGAATATATTGCATCTCCACGCGGAGGTTCCGTCTCATATTCTGTGATTATATTGAACTTCACTAAGATTTTATCTTGTTTGCCATTTTCTACATATGGTACCCTTAAAATCTGATAATTTTTTTCTTCCATTTAGTTCCCTTCTTTTTTAATACTACTTTCATCAATCATCATATATTGGCATCAGATTATAATAGTTATTATTTATTTTGACTCGTGTATAAAACATTTTATTGGTAGATTGTAAAATGAAATTACGATTTAACACATGTTTTAACGAGTTAACAATGTCAAACTCTTATGTGTTTTATTAACTTCAAACAGATAAATATAAGTCTAATCTTTGATTTATATATCTTGCAAACATATCAGCCATTGCTGATATATTATTTTTTACGTAATATTCATCAAAAGCCTCATAATATTTCAAACGATCAGTAAACTTAATATCTATTGGTGGATATCCAGCTTTCATTAGTTCCAAGTTAACCAGTAATCTTCCAGTCCTTCCGTTTCCATCAATAAAAGGATGTATTCCTTCAAATTCAATATGAAAACGCGCAAGCTTAGTCACAATATCCTCCTTACTATTGTTATATTTTTCCAAAACTTCTTCCATTTTAGGGATAATCAAATATGGCTGTACGGGCTCATGTGCAGCTCCCATAATTCTAACAGGGATTCTTCTATATATGCCTCTATCTTCTTTCTTATCGGCTAAGACCAAATAGTGGATATCTTTTATTACTTTTTCAGATATTGGGGCATTTTCACTAACAAGCTGTTTTACATAATCAAAAGCCTCCTTATGGCCAATTACCTCCAAATGTTCCTTTAATGACTTTTTATCTATAGTAAGTCCTCTAAGAACCATATCTGTTTCTCTTAAAGTTAAAGTATTACCTTCAATGGCATTAGAATTGTAGGTGTATTCTGTTAGAAATTCTTCATTTAACCTTTCTAATTCTCCTTTAGTCAAAGGTCTTTTTTCTTTTAAAATTTCTAGCTTTTCTTCTATAATAGAAATCAGTGATTCTTTCATTTTATATCTACCATCACTAGGCTTTACAGCATCATACGGTATCTTCCACGCCCTACCTTCTTGATAAGCTCCAGGAATCTTACCTTCAGAGCAAAGAATTCTGACTCTCCTATCCGATATATTCCATTTGTTTGCTGCTTCTTTCGCTGTAATATACATAAGCTACACCTCCAATCTTTTGTACTATAGCATTTTATCGGAATAATATCAAGAATATCGGAATGATATATTACTACTATCGGAACCATATTTCTTTAGAATAATATTTTTATCCAGCTAATCCATTAATTGAAAAACTTCCATCTTCATTAATGTATCCTTCTATACAATGTCCAGCAAAATAGTCTGGTTCAGATTTTTTAATGCTTTTTCTATGATTTCTCTGATTTCCTCTTCAGAAAGCTTTTTTCATCTTTTATATTGTAATCTAAATCTAATGTTACTCCTACTTCTTCTTCCTAAAAGTCAAAATAGGCTGAAAAAATATATCCCCATTCATTTTCTTCTATTTCAAAATCATCTGCTCTTAATTTTTCCATATTCCTCCTCTAATCAAAGAAATTTTTTATCTCTTTTCTCTTAGCCAAAATTTTAAAGAGTTCGTTCATATCCAAATAAAACATCTTACTATCATCATCTATTTTAGAAAAATAATAATTTACTTTCTCTACTCCAAACCCTTTTTCTAATTTTTTCCATTCCTCTTTAGCAACTGGAACAAAAGCTAAGGTATCACTTCCTAAGCTTTCCCTAAATAATCTTATTGCATACTCTGGCTGTATTACCTTATTTAAAGTCTTTATAGTAGTATCTCTATCAGACCCTTCATCATTAGTATAAGATATTTTATACTCCTTTCCATTCCATTGGATAATTATATTAAATCCCATTTTGTTATCAGCATCTTCAACTTTTCCAATAAGTTTTCTAGTAACATTGAAGAATTAACAATACATTATCAAAGTCATAGGAGAAAGTCCCCCAGTAACTCATAGCAGAAATAAGTATTCCCTTCTCTGGTAAAAGACTCTCTTTATCATAATATTTAACTCTACTCTAATAGATTATTTTTGATTAACTCTTTTTCTTTCTTTTCATCGAATAAGTTTACACCTCTCTTTTTTTATCAGAATATAAAATCCTTTGATAGTCCCAATCTTTAGAATCCATATCTCCTAAATACATTCTTTCATGTTTTGGAACAGCTTCATAAGCTTTTCTTAATTTTTCTTTTGTATAATCATAAGGGTTAGCTAAATACTCAAAATATGCCTCTTTACATAATTCAATAGTTGTTTTTTCTCCACAAACTTTTTTCATCATATCTTCTATTTCTTTAAATTTTTGGCTTTTTTCTACAAAATAAATAGTACTTTCTATTTCTATCTCCGCAAAATCTTTTATAAAAAATTTATCCTTTACCTCTGTTGTAAGAATATTTTTATCAAACATATCTTTTATTTCTTCTAAAGAAAAATATTTATTTTCTAGCATTCCAATTTTAAAAGTTTTATCCTTATAAGCTACTAAAGTAGTTAAATACAAGTTCCCTTTAAAATTGTAAAAAATAAAAGTATCATCACCATCAAATCGGTTGTATATTTTAGATTCATATTCCATTTTAAATGGAGTTGAAGTAATAATCATCATGACTTCTTTATAATCTTCCTTTGGAATTTTCCTTACTATTTTATCAATTTCTTCTATATAGGGATTTAACTCTTTTATATTTTCTATAATAGATTCATAATAAGTATCTTTGTTGTACTTCCATTTAGCTGATTTTATAGTATAATATCCAACTTCAAAAATGGAAAAATTTCTTCCATTTGGTACTTCACAACATAACCAATCTCTATCAATTACTTTTTTTATATCATGAAACTCAACTTTTTCCCAGCAGTTAATTACTCCATCTTCATAAAGAGCTACTGTTGTAAAAAAATAGTTTCCATTTTGAATAATACCTGGAATATATTTCCCTTCAATCCTTTGATAACGATATATATTCTCCATAATTTCTACCTCTTTCTTATTTCAATGTCATTACCTTGGTTTTAAACACTAATCAAAGTAGCATCTTTTTCCATTCTTCTTCTGTAACCTGTTTATTTTGGATATAGCAGTGCTTATCATCTCTTGAAAGACCCTTTTTTTCATCCACTATCCGCCATGATTGCAAGTCGACCTTTGGTAATAGATAGCCACCCCAGAAAACAGACTTCGCATCCCATGCAAAATAGCCATCATTATTGGAAAGAAAGGTGTCTGGATCTGCCTTTTTCAGTATCTTTATTTTACCAGCATAATTTTCATAGTACACAGCTTTGCTGTCTTTGGCATAACCGTAGGGAATACGAAGCAAAACTGGAAGCTTTGTTCCATCAGACATTGTACGCACCTTTTCAATTAGGTTAACTCCATCATCACAGACGGCAAAGGAACTGATATCCTCAGGTTCAAAGCGACCACCAGTAGTCCAAACACTTTGACAATCCTTGGCGTAACAATTATTTAGCACCGTAAACGAAGGATGGTCTACATTTCGTAGCTTTGTTCTTTGAAGATAACAGTGTTTACTATCCTTGGCAAAGATGCTATTAAACCAAACAAAATTCGCTACGTCACTTGATACAGGTGAAAAATCCCAGTACACTTTTTCCCCATCCGTCCAATAAGAGAGGATCTCCTGCATTTCCTCATCATAGAACAGCGGATTGCGTTCAATATCACGCAAAGTCATATAGTTCACATCTATATACTTTGGCGGCTTAGGGAGTGGATTTCTAATAGTGTTCATAGACTTCACCTCACATATAAATTCTGTTGCTCAATCTTATATCTCTTCTAAAGAAAAGTTTTCTTCTAATATGTCAATTTTAATAATACCTTTAACTTAATTTAACTATAATATATCATAGTATTTTGATTTTTCGCAAGTATCATTACACATTGATATATTGCCTATGTAATTCCCCATAAAGCTATGCTGAATTGCAGTCCTGACCTTCTTTCTAAAAATTGGTATTAAAAAGCTCGGATTACTCCGAGCCAAAGGTAAATTTATCTTAGATATTATTAAATTGAATATCATTTAGTGAACTACACCTGCTTAAGAAGTGTGAGCTTCTCGGAAACAAAGCATACTTAACACTTATTTATTCATACCAGAAGTTTCTGTTATTTGCCAAACTATCCCTGTAGTTCCTACGGTCCCCATCTAATAGCTTGCTTAACCCACCGATTAAGCCTTAATTGTCTAATGGAGTGACTGCATATACTTACTGCTTTTTCTGGCAAAACTCCTTCACATAATTGCATATGCTCTTTGTCCCACCATCAGTAACTGTATTAAACAGACCATTGGATTCATTTACCAGCTTCTTTTCTGCAAGGAGCACTGCCTGGCGGAAATTCCCTTCCGCGATTTCACACAGTACAACTTTCAGTCGTGCGGTCGGTGCAGTATCATGGAGAATCTCCGCTTTGAAGTCGGAGACTGCACTGCAGCGGCTATGATGGTCTTGAATGGACTTGTTAAACCGACAAAACACATCATTCATGACCAAGGTTGCTGTGTCATACTATTTCCACCTCCTGAGCCAATACAAATCCGTACAGCCCAAGGGAAGAATCAATGACAAATACCCGGATGTGCTCCCGATCCATGCGCTTCCGCAGTTCCGCGATGCTGCAACAGGCGGGAAAGCCGTAAGAGATGGTCCCACCCAGCAGGTCTTTGTACAGTTCAAAAAAAGCGTCCACACTGATCTCATCCACACCGAAAAGGATGTTGTCCTGGACCACATTTTCAAACCAGTGGGCCAACAGGCCAGTAAAGCAAACAGCTACTTTCTTTCCGGCCTCGTTCCAGGTATCTATGTGCAGGGTATGGGCTTCAAAGTCAGCGCAGTAGCGGAGGACTCTATTGTCGTGTAGCTTGTCAAAAGATTGAATTACCATAATCATGCCAACTCCGCGTCCTATATATGGACTGGTTTTCCTTTCTCGTTCACATAGTAAAGTGCGATATAGTCTTTGATTTTTCTTTTTTCATGGTGTCTTTTTGCGCAACTGTTCTAGTAACAGCGTTTACTCGTGCCAAGCAGTCAAGTCATACTATAACGAGCAGCAAGGCTATCCAGGTTTTCTTCTAAATCGCCTTGCGTCAAGTGCCTGACAATAGCTTTGTTCAGTGTCTTATCGGGATAATAAGCAGCCTGCTCTACATCGTGGAGGCACTCCTCCATCAATGCCTTTGGAGAAATGTCTTTCCGTTCACAGTAAAAATGCCCAAAAACGTAGCACACTGATTTGAGAAAGCCAAAAATATATTCATGATTCCCACGCATACGTGGCAGGTCATTGAAAGAACCCATACCTCCGTATGCCCGAAGATGGTGAGCAACCTCCCGCCGCTGGGTCCAGTCCTCAATATCCCTCTCCAGCCAGTTAATCCAGTTTTGGAACTCCGGATGGTCTGTCACAAGGATTGAGTGTAAGCAGTACAGTGCCTCGGCATAAATATCGGTTTGTTTCATCAGACGCCTCCTTATTCTTTTTATGTTTCATCATAGGTATGTATTTCACAATGGGTCGCCAGTCGTAGCCAAAGATATTTACGCCGAACAGCTTGCATTGACCGTCTGGGCCAAAGGTTTGTATTTCCATGCCATGTGATGCCTCACGATCCCGTGTGCTGCCATCCATTCAGCCACTCATGTACCGCGTCGATTCTCCAGCCATCGTCCACACGCCTCAAGAGAAAGCGACAATCAAAGCCGGTATTTTTCTCTGGTGTAGATCTAGAGCTTGTTCCGGATAACCTTCTCCACATTAAAGAACTCTTCCCCGTTTTATAGGTGCCCCATCCTCCAGCCTGAAGTTAACCATACTTTTATATCCGGCAAAAAGTGTAAGCAATCTATCGGTCAACGGATAGTCTTTCACATGAAAGCCCGCCAGGGTGTAGCCAGCCAGCCGCTCCATTATTTCTACAGTCGTCTCCGGGACCTCCAATTGCTTCTCGCTATCTAAGACCAGGACACCATGTCCACAATACGCTGCCGCTCCGTTTTGGCCATTGCATCATAGCTTATCTCCTTACGCCTGCTCCCAGTAGCTGGCTTCAATGTCGATGAAAGGCACATACACGGCGCAGACCTCACCCCTTGCGTCATAGCCGAAGTAGACCGGATAGTAGCCATCGCCCCAACCGGAGGCGAAGATGGGCAGATTGCAGTCTGTGTCCGGCACCGTCCAGTTGAGCCAGTCTCCACATTCTTCCTGATATTTGGGGTGGACTTTGGCGTTTTCCGCCAAAAGATCGCAAAACAAGTCGTTATATAGGTTTTCTTCCAAACGCTTGCCCCTGTAGATCTTGAAAGCCTCCTGGGTCTTAATGTCTGCAACACAGCCCATTCCAGCGTCTACACTAAAGCCAAAATAATCTTCATCGTCCAGTTCCTCGTCCAGATTCTCTTTGCCAGTCATGCCCAGCTCATAACGGACAGGCTTTTCCAGACTGACCTCCACCTTGACACAGGCATAACGGTCACCGTATTTCTCACTGGGCACCACACAGATCTTCACGGGATAATTCCCAGCGGGGATCGTCTGTATAAAGGGCGGTGCGACCTCTAGCTCCACCAGAGGATCGCAGGCGAAAATCCTTCCGGTAGGGAAATAAACAGTACCGATGTCCAGCACATCCACGCCCATATTCCCAATCACTTTCTCTGTGAAATGGGCCTCCAAGTCATCTTTACAGGTCAGTTTATCCTTGATTGCTTCGTATTTGCGCATCCATTCAGTTGTAGGCATATTAGTTTCCTCCTGTTGATTTTGTTTCTTAATGTACTGACTCTTTGAGCTGTCCCAATAGCAGTTCACACACCTGCCATCCTGAAAATGATGGTCACAATTCGGGTAGCCATAGAGCACATGTGCACATTCCGGGCACAGCCCCATCATTTGCGAGGAGTCTTTAAAAAACAGGCTTCCGCACTCATCGCAAATTACCAGTTCTTTTTCTGTCATAGGAATCACCCGTCCCATTCCCAGATCACCTCCTCCGTGTCAATGGGGATATTGAACCAGTCCATTACTGTTTTATATTCTCCTTTTTTTGATTTGACCATATTTACCTCTGTTTCATCAATTTCCACAACACCTTTACCATCGTTGAAAAAGATATCCAACTCCTCTAAAATCGTTGCTTTACCAACATCATTTTTCTATACCATAACAGTTAAATCATCAACATTTTCAGTGTACTTTTCACATACAAGACCGTACTCCTTCTACGTCAAAGGCTTTAAGATTTAATTCTGGGAACGTATGCTTTCATCATCCTCATTTTGCTCTTTTAAGTTATCTATAAAAGCGAAAAGTCTATGACAGATGCAACATTTATAGAAGTAAACAGAAAGGAGATAGCAGCTATGTCCACTTGGAGCGGAATACGAAATAAGCTAGAAAATGACTACCTGTGCCCAGCACTCCGAGGACACATCCAGTATTTTGTAACCAGTTACAGTCAAAGTCCTGACCATGAGGGTCGGGCAGCCATTAGCATGGACGGTGTGGAAGTGCTGCGTAGTAACTACTACACCTATTTTAAGAATGTGTGGGCTATGCGGTCCATAATGCTAAAAGATTGCGACTCCTCAAAAGAGGCAATTAACAAAGCTTATGCCTATGCGCTGGAGCAGGGCACCTTTGACCAAAAAGTGTTCTATGAGGCGTTTGGAATTTTTAACAACCAGAGCATCGAAAAAAGCCTTGTCAGTGAGAATCCTCTTGTCCGCATCTTTGCCCTTCTGGACCGCAGGGTTGGAAAACGCCGCCTGCTTGCTTTAGAAGAAGCTATGGAGCACGAACTGGACTGGGTGCGGGCTTTCTATGTGATAAGGATGCATGCGGAAGGACTGATGTCTAGAGAATAACGAAAATAATTAGAAATGTGTAGTATGAATTTGTTGGATATTGTCCAATGTGTCCAATTTGAAATTTCAATTTAGGTTATTTTATACATATACAACCTATCAAAATATATCGCAAATCCTACAGCAGCTCTACTTCAATATTTGCTTCTTCAAAGACCTGGCTCACCTTCTCAAAATTACTACTCATAATAGTTGCCTTTTTTAAATTCGGAAATTGGTTTAGCTCTGCTAAAGAGATCTCATTCAAATCGAAAAAGCCATCTTCTCCATCCCACTGCGGGGCAATATTCATATAGATTTCATTACCTCCATCCATATAGATTGTTTCAACTTTTTCAGCCATTTTTTTGGGTATAGGTAACCTTTTGAAAAAATTTAAAGCTGGTTTAATAATTTCTTCACTTTCTGTATCAATCTCTTTTCCTCTATATTGTGCTGCAAAATCATATATATCAAAATATGGTTCCAAAACTTCTAGTTCGTACATCAAGACCTGCATAATGGCAAGCTTAAAATTGAGATTATCAAAATGTAAAACATCTTCCACACTTTTTTTGATTTTGTAGTTAGCTGGTTTTCTAATAGGTTTTGGTCTAAAACTAATGGTAAGCGGATAACTTAATTTTTCAACTTCTCCATTTATATCTTCACCATATGGTGTACTACAATAAATCCAAAGATCACCAATGGTAGCAAGACTCCCAAAGAAGTGAGGTTCATATCCTTCAAAAGTTATACTTAGATTACAACTTTTATAAGGGAGTTCTTCCTCTTTTTCGTAGTTTTTCGGTATTACTTTTTCACCTAAATAAAAGGTAACTGAATTAATATTATGATCATCATCAACATAAATATTGCAAGTTTTATAGAAATTTTTTATATTTGTTAAAACTGCATTGAATACTATACCTAACTTATCATAGATATAGCATAATTCAAATTCATCCTTTTTATATATACGATTTGGTTTTCCTAAAATTTCTTCAATCTCTTTTAGTGACAATGGAAAAGTTAAAATAGCGTCGTCTAACATTATCTTATTTTCTAATATATCGATCTTAGATATACCTCTTCTTTTACCAAAAAATATCATAAAGTTCTCCCCCTAATATTTCGTCTAAAATATCTTTCTCTATTTCTTAAGATAAGAATCTAAGTTTTGTGCTGAATGAAAATAAAAATGGCATGATTGCTCATGGCCCTAAAACGAAGCGTATAACATCTCAATGCACTATTTACTTAATTATACTTTATCCATCTATTCAATTAAAGAAAAAATCTTAAAATTTCAGATAAGTTCCATAGCCCTGGGTATTTTTGATAAAAAATAAAAATAAGACCCATAACGTTGATGTTCCAGGTCTTATATTTTACGTATCTAGCTTTCTCTTTATAATTCTTTGAATATCACTTCATAGGCGCGTAACTGATTTTCCATGTCATTTGGTCATCTGGAAGAGAGACACCAGGACTTCTAGTAATAAGGTGTATATCTTCCCCTGTAAAACCGAGAGTCTCGCCCTCCTTTAAAGTTATATCATAATCAAGTACATAGTAAACAAATCCTGCCATAAAGGCATACAGATCGTCAGATTGCGCATCAGCGTTCAGAACCTCCATTTCCTCCTTGCCAAACACATCCATGCCATAAGTATAGCAGTTTAATCTGCCTTCAGTCTCATATAATCCGAACCAGATCCAGTTGAAAATAGGTAGTTTATCCTCTTTCATCATCTGAGCGAAGTGTTCATAGAATTTAGGCTCAAATACCACACCACTGGTAAATACACCAATAGCATATTTCTGCTTAGTGCAAGTTGCCATAATTTTAGTAAATATCAACCCACGCTCTATTAAATCAACGTTATCACCTAATACTGTAACAACGATATGAGCTTTATGAGTGCTAGTAACTTCCACTGCCTCTTGCCACATAAAATTATTCTCAGCATTGATTTTAGCCTCTTGATTTGGTACAGGCATTGGGAACTTGCTTATAACTATTCTGCAACCTTCTATATCACTTATTATGGTATTATCATCACTTTCTGTATCTTCCAAAGAAAACTTTATTCCCCATTCTTCATTTAAATCATTGAGTAACTGCTCTTGGTTCCAGATATTTTCTGAAAGTAATACACTTCCACAAAAATCTCCTAGAGATTTATCTTCCATATTTTTATCTCCCTTTTATTTCACAATTTTTAATCATTCGTTGCATACTTCTACATTTTATTTAATATTTATACGCCATATAAATATACTTCTCAAGTTTGTAAATCGTACCATTTGATTTGATTTAATAAGTTTTTTATCTGCTTTATTCAAAATGCCTTATCATTACAATCTCTAATAAGAAAATTCATTATCTCTATTTTCTCACCAAAAATTCTATATAAGTTATCATAATTTACTTTATTTTCTCCACGCCACCAGTTGAGCGGATAGGATAGGCTTTGTCTTAAATCTCCGGTATCTCTCATCAATGGTGAGGTAAAGGAATGTATATATCCTTTATGCTCTGGTGTTTCCAAAATCCCACAAATAGCAAGCGTTTCAAGGATTCCAATAACCTCACCTTTATTGCAGGGTAATACTTTATTTTCTTGAATTTTTTTACATAATGTTATGCCAGTATCTTTCTCATTCATTGAATATGCTATTGATATTATTTTTTTAAACATTTCTTCATCAATAGGTTTATGAGTATGTTTATCCATCTTAGCAAATTCATTAAGGTAAAAAATTGGCTTTCCAATCTCACCCCAAATTCCACCACCTTTATATTTAACCCAATTATAAAATGTTCTATTCAGCTGGTGTGGGACTTTATCTGTCTGCCCTCTATCAAAATTCAACCAACTTTGAGCATACACATAGGATGCTAAAATATATCGATACTCCATGTCACGAGTAGATAAACTATATAAAAAAGCACTAGCTACATCTTTAAGAGAAATACATTGAAGGCTTTTTGTTAAAATATCTATCGCTTCTTTCTGTGAAATAGATAAGTCATCTAAAATAGCTCCTTGCTCTTTTGCGTATGTAATTTCTTCAGGCGATAATAAATTTTTCTTATCATCATCCATATAGCTCATCAAAATTTTTCTAGCTTTTTTATCCATAATTTTCTCCATTAAGTATTTACTGCAATATTAGCTCACTAAAATATATTCAATCACAACCATTATTTTAGGTTCTATGTCAACCGTTGGGGTTACATAAAACCTCATTTCCCCATCTAAAAAAAACAGGGAGGTAATGACCTCCCTGTAACATTAATGCTCCACCTTTATCGGTAGTGGGACACCTTAATACTTAGCTTTATTTTATCAAAAATCGTTAAAATATGTCAATGTAGAATAACATATTGTAAATTAATCGTAGTTTTGCATTTAGTTATTCCATCTCTTATTTTCTGCTGTTCACTTCATCCAAACCCGTTCAAAATAAAGGATTTTCGTTTGTTGAGTGCCGAGAAATTTGTTTAATTTAAGCTCGTTTTTAGATTTTTTTACCCGTCCCAGTACCGGTTCCAGCGGCAAATTCGAGTTATCTCATTATTGCATAAATCTACTTTTTAAATAAAACTTTTTAAATAGGATGTCATCGCAAAACAAAACGGAAGGTATCCAAAAACGCCGTCAACATCTTGCTTAGAAGAAAGTCTTGCTATCTCCTCTTGTTTATTTTTTTGAATTTCATCTTTATACAATCTGATGCTCTCAATAGCTGCTTTTCTTTGGTTTTTTAAAGTCGAGTTATTTAAATTCAAAATGTTCATTGTATTCTCAGCAGCATTGTCACCCTCTTCGCAAAAAATATTACCTTTTTCATCATATTTAAATCGTTCCTCACAATTATCTATCAATGGGGTAACCGGTATTTCGCTGTTGCCTTTTTTAAAATTACAATACAAAGGATACTGTCTATCTATTTCGTTCTTGTTTAAAGTAGCTCTCTTGTTCTTTCTACGTTTATTTTGGCCTCCATCACAAGAAGCTAATAAATTGGAGTAATCCAACTCTTGTTTTTTATATTTATCCCGTGGTTTCAAGTGTTCAACTGTAACATTATCTAGTGTGATGCGACAACCGCAATAACAACAAATATAACCCTGTTCTTCCAATAACGATAATCTCAGTTTATCATAAACCTCTCTATTATTTTCCTTTTTTAAATCGTCGTAAGAAGCTTTGTCTCTCCTACAATAATTTTGATACTCCTTTGGAGCTTCTTTCTTCGCTATAAATTTCATCTTATTTTTCTCCTAATTTTGACAAAAGAATTTCAACGGTTATCCAAAGAGGATCGTCTTCCGAAAGCATATTTGTTAACTGTCCTTTGTAATATAACGCTTGTTCTTTATCCGAAAATAGTGCCGCTTTTTTGAACCCATCTATCAGTTTCTGAACGTCTTCAGACCTTAACCCTACTCCCATAATCTCTTCCATCACTTCTGCGCTGTCTCTGTTGAAAGTATCAGCAGGAACTTCTTCAACTTCTCCATTCTTAAAAATTCTGATCTGATGCTTATTCAACTTAGTCAATGATAATGGTGAGTGTGTAGTAAAAATAATTTGCCCACGAATATCTATATCCGATACAAGTTCAACAAATTTTCTTTGCCAAGAAGGGTGCAAAAAAGCATCGAATTCATCTAACAAAAACAAAGATTTATACTCTTTTGTGGCTTCTAAAAAGTTTAAAAGTGATGCAAGTTGTTTTTCTCCTTCACTTAATTCGTGAATTGAAATCTCTTTATCGTCTTTTAAAACATTGAAGTGTATGCTGTCCAATATATCTGCTTGCATTAAAAGTTTGAATATTTTAAGCATATCAAAAATGTTTTCTGCAATTGTTTTGAGCTTTTTCCAATCATCAATATGAATGACGGCGGAATCTTTATCCAAAATAGTTAACTGACCCACATCTTTAAATTGATGCAAGAAATTTGCCACAGTTCCTTGGGCATTCCAAAAAGAATCTTCATTTATGGAAGCCGTTTTACTCCAATGCGGTCTTTTCAAAGAGAAGATTACCTTGTCTGTAATTCTTGTTATGCCAAGCAACTCAGAAACCTTAGAATAAGTCTGTGTTTCAAATAGTGCATTTGCCAAAAATGCCCCCGGAAAGTCCCTTAATTGCAATAAAGACAGATACTTTACTTTCACTTTTTCTTGAATCTTTAATGCATTGTTAAATTCAATATCTATATTGGAATCAGCAATTTCCTCTAATCTTCTTGTATCTCCACAGTAATAAAGAAAAATTGCTGGAGGCAAATCATTTACAGGGTCAAGCTTTCTTATCTTCTTTCCATTCTTAGAAATCGATAGAACTTCAGTATTATTACTGATCAAATACTTTGTTTGATCAATATAATATTCCATTTCAAAATCAAAATCAATTTTTTCTTTCATCGACAATCCGGAAAAAATTATCGTCAAAGCTTCAAGAACATTTGATTTCCCGCTTCCATTATCACCAATAAAGGCTATAAGGGATACATCTTCCTCAAAATCCATTTTCATATTTTTCAGATTTTTGTAACCACTAATTTTTAACTTTGAAATTTTCATAATCACTAAACCTCCAAAACAGACTTTAACAGTTCTATTGCACTTTCTTCCTTGGGGATATTCGTTCCTAATTCTCCTCGGAAAGCTCTTGCCAAAATTGATTTTTTCATGAGGTCTATGTTTTCAATTAAGTCAATGAGTTCCTGAATATCTTGCTCTTTATCAAAGATAGTATCCAAAATGTGTACAATTTCTTTTTGTTCTTCAAGAGATGGAAAGCTTATTTTGTACTCTTCTAAAAATGATTTTGGAACTCTTTGCTGACCAACAGCTCCGGACATAACTGCTTTTGCTTCTTCTCTAAACTTTTTCCATCGAAGTAAATGATATATAAATCTATTATATGTGTTATTATTACATCTGACTATATGAAATTCTGTTGATCCAAATCCTATATTGTTTTCAAGTTCTTTGACAACAGCTATCTTACCATTTTCCATACAAGGAGTAATTTTAGCGAATAATATATCGCCTTCAGAAAAATTTGTGTACCCTTTTTTATATTTGCCAAGTTTTTTTACTAATGGTTCTGAAACTTCTCCAAGTATATCTGAAACAGATGCCATAGGTATAAAAGTTATATCCATATTATCATTTAATTCTTTTGTAGAGATTTTTTTGGGATTAATATGACATCTTTCTCGTAGTTCTACCTTATTCCAGTCTTTGAACTTGATCCCATTTTCTTCTCGCCATTTTTTTGTTAGCTCTCCGGAAAATGCTTTATATAAAATAGCAGATTTACGATTTTCAAAACTATCCAATGACATTTGAATTTTTTCTTTCGCCTCATCCAATTTTGAAAAGAGACTTTCAATACGCTCTACAATTCGTTGCTGTTCATGAATTGGTGGAAGTGGATAGTAACATGCTTCCATCTTTGATTTATTGACAATCGGAATTGTTGTTGATGATGATTTTCCTTTGAGTTGATTTACAAAAAAATCGGTATTCATATAATAATATTGACATAAAGGATTAAAAAATGATATAGCAGAATTAATTTGTTGATTAGTTGCACCTGGAATCTCTAAAAAACCACTTTTCCCTATTGTACCTATACAACAAACTGCTGTAGATTGAGCTGGTATCATTTTTGCCAAAGCTCCACCTTGCTTTGATAAATATTCTGATGCCACTCTAACATGACGACCAACATCCAAATCACCTGGTTTAAAGAAAGGAATCTCGGTACCATAATATTCAAGATTTTTTTTACTAGGAGTTTTTCCTGTGATTACAGTTGATACAAAATACAATCTAGTCCATACCCAATTATCCGGTATTGGATATGGTTGTTCTTCCTCAGAAACGAGTGCATTTTTCAATTTTTCTTCCAAAGTTAAGTCATTCTTTTTCTTTGCCATCAGTCCACACTCCCAAGCGCCTTCAGCTCTTTGACCACGCTCTTTATCAAATCAACCGCTTCTTCCAATTGCGCAATCATCTCTTCTCCACTTTCAATTGGGTCTTGTAAATCTTCATAATCCAAAACATTTTCGTCTCGAATCAACCCTAAATCCAAGCTGTTGTTTTTGGCTTTTATTTCTTCTCGAGTAAAGACATTCAATCTTTCATCTTGTATTTTGCTTCGGTCTTCTGCGAGATATGCTTTTTCAAAATCAACAAAATACTCTTTTTTGAGTGGTGTTGTTTTTCCAAAGGAAGGCATATTGGTTCTCATATCGTAGAACCAAACTTCTTTGGTATTTTCTTTCTCCGTCTTCCCTCTTGTAAAGAAGAGTACATTGGTTTTGACTCCTTGCGCATAAAAAATACCCGTTGGCAATCGAAGAATCATATTGAGATTACATTTGTCCATCAAGTCTTCTCGAATTTTTGCTCCGTCTCCATCCGCAAACAATACATTGTCAGGCAATACCACTGCTGCACGAGCTTTTCCGTTTGTTTTCAAACTGCGGTAAATATGTTGTAAGAAATTCAACTGTTTGTTGGATGTTGGAAATGTAAAATCGTCTCGAGTGGCACGCTCACCACCTTTCTTTGTTCCAAATGGCGGATTGGTCAACACAACATCGTAATCGTTCATGCTTTTCCCGATATTGCTTAATGTGTCGGCACACAAAATTTCGCTATGAATTCCATGAATCATTGCATTCATCAGTGCCAAGCGATGTGTATCGGAAACAAGTTCGCATCCTGTAAATGCTTCTTCTTTTTGGAATTTATATTGCTCATCCGACAAGCTGAACTCATCGTGATGCTCATTTACATAACGATTTGCTGCAATCATAAATCCGAATGTTCCGCAAGCCGGATCATTACAGCGCTCGCCAAGTTGTGGCTGAATTAGTTCAGTCATAACATCAATTAATACGCGAGGAGTGAAATACTGTCCCGCACCTGATTTTTTCTCTTTCGCATTTTTCTCCAAAAGCCCTTCGTATAAATCGCCGAATCCTTCCTGATCGATGTTGTACCAATCCAAATCATTCATTGTACGAATGATTTTTTCAAGGTTCTTCGGCTCTTCGATATTGGTTCGTGCATTATGATAGATTGATCTGATATGACCATTACAATACTCCCCAAACAAATGAATGATTTGCTCATAGTACTTCTTAAGCTCAATGCCGGAAAGAGATACCAACCTTTCCCATGAGTATTCAGCAATTTTCTTTTTATCCGCAAATTCTTGTTGCTCATTCTTGGTGATTGTGCCGTCTTCGTTTTTCCTTTCCAGTTCTTTGTAACCGACGATGTTCTTCTCAATATTCTTTTCCTCACCGGTTTCCTGCATCATTTTTAAGAAAAGAATATATGTCAACTCTGTCACATATTGATGATAGGTTATCCCGTCATCTCGAAGCACATTGCATAGATTCCATAGTTTTTGTATAATTTCCTGATTTCCCATTATGTTGCTCGCCCTCCATCTTCATAGAGATAATGATTCAGCTCTATGATATATTCGCTTAGTTTATTCTTAAATATTCTATCAATTTTATTAAACCCACCTTTGTCTTTAAATACACCGGTATTAAATATATCTCCTGTCAAAACTGTCTCTGTCAGCAAATTAGCCTCGATTCGATCCAGCCATCCCTCTTCTATTTTTGTAAAATTGTGTTTAGACTTTAATTTTTTGACAGCATTTTTAATCCTTTCATCATGACTGATTATCTGTGAGCCGATTGCTTCTGCACGAATTAAGCTGATAATATCTGCTGCAATTTCTTCATTTTTTAATTCTTTCCATGCACTATTCAACTGCTTTTCTGTAAAACCATGTTGATCTAATATCTTTCGGAGATTTTTCAGCCCTTGGCGAGTAAGACTTTCAGGCCTGGTGCATACCAATTTTAAAGCTTCAATTTTTTCTACATTTTTTGAAATGAAATTCCTAAATTCTTCTAAGTAATCATTTGGTTCTTGTCCATTTCCAAATCCTCTGGTATGACTTAGCAGTTCATCCTCTTTGTTTGAAATAACCACAGCTCTTTCTATGGTTCTTTTTCTTTGTGACAATAGTTCAAAGACCGGAGTATTTTTTAAAATCATTGTTTTTGCTTCATTCGGAGTTAAATTTAATATTTCCTCAATGAATTGTTGTGGATTTTTTCCATCTGAAAGTACTCCAAAGTATTCCATTTGTTGCTTCGATAGATTTTTAATCTTTCTTCTCATTTTTGCAACGATAAGATCAATTTGATTTTGCACTTGTTCCTCTGTTGGTAAATTCAAGCCTTCCATCAAATCGATAAAATCCGTCTCCGGATTGACAACAATCGGCTTCATCGTGCTGACATCTTGAAGGGATTCATATACGCCAACCGGATCATATATTTCAAAATGTGTCTTTCCTATTTTCTCACAAAGTCTTGTTGCTCTACCCAGCATCTGTTCAAACAGGATTCTTGATTTTACACGGCGTACAAATACTAAGGTTGTGATTTCCGGTACATCTATTCCTGTTGTCAACAAGTCAACTGTAACAGCAATGCTTGGATATTTTTCATTTTTGAAACGCCTGATTGCTTCTCCAACTCTCTTTTTATCTCCGATGCTTCCTGTAATTTTCATAATAGCGTCTTGGTCAACACCTTGTTGCTCATAGATTTCTCTTAACAAGGCTACGATTAAGTCAGCATGCTTATCATCCACGGCATAAATGAGTGTTTTTCCTTCTCCTTCGGGATCAATGCAATTTGAAATTTCTTCTAAAACTACTCTGTTGAAATCTGCTGTAATTACTTTACGATTGAATTGTTCAATATCAAATTTGAGTTCATCTTCCAATTCATCGCTATTGGTTACCTCTCCGGTAATAGGATCATAAATTGGCACAATTTCTCCCTTATTGTATTTAATACCTTCTACACTGAGTTTCGTCTTCAAATTATGAGGTGCATCATGGTCAACCAAATAGCCATCGATTACCGCTTCTCTGTATGAATAATTAAATACCGGTTTCCCAAAAATTTCAGTAGTATGCAATGCAGGCGTTGCCGTAAGCGCAATTTTTACAGCATCAAAATATTCGATGACGGTTCGATATTTGCTCACAAAATCATCTTGATTTCGATAGAGCAACTCATCTTCATCCATTTCTTTGTCTAATGTATAACCTCGGTGAGCCTCATCCACTATAATCAAATCATAATCGGAAACAGCGGGCATAAGTTCCTCTTCACTATACATAATGCGCTTTATCAAGCTCTGCACAGTAGCAACTTGTATTTTTGTTTCTCTTGATATTTCTTTTTCCTCTAATTTATTTATGTTATAGATCTCACCTAATGTCAATAAATCTTCAAGCTTGACTTCATTAAATACATCCTGTGCCTGCATACCAAGCGCTGTCCTATCCACTAAAAACAATATTCTTTTGAAACGGTTGGATTTTAAAAAACGATAGATCATCCCCAAAATTGTTCTGGTCTTGCCGGTGCCTGTTGCCATTGAGATCAGAACGGTTTTTGCTCCTTCTATAATACTTTTTTCCGCCGCTTCTATCGCTTGAATTTGATAATTACGTAGATTCAAACCATTTTCGTCCATCAATAAGTCATAGCTGGTATTCTTCAAATTATCATTTGCTGATTGGATATCCTTCTCCAACCATTCCATAATACCATCAGGACTAACCCAACCCTGTAATGCTCTTGGTATATTGCTGTTATCTCTTAAATCTAAGAACCAAATTCCCGATTTCGTTTTGATCTGCTCCAAATACTTGCGTCCATTGGTTGCAAATACAAAAGGCACTTTGTATCCATTCCAATTCGCGAATTGATAACTTCCTTTCTTTGAATTGACAACATACTCTGCCCCAGCTTCTGCAACTATATCTACATAGTTGACATGCTTTGCATATTCTTTCCCTTGCACATCAATTATGGAAGGTACGTCCAGACTCGTTTTTTTTGCTTCAATTATCCCAACCATTTTTAATCCCACAAAAAGAGCATAGTCAGCATATCCTTTTTCCCCATGTTCATTTTCTGTGGGCCACTCAGCTATTGCCAAATTTTTCCCTTTCTGTGGTCGAACTCCATTTGAATAACGTAGTGTCTCAGTGTCAACTTCCCAACCAACTCGACGAAGCTGCTCATCAATCAAATATCTTGTTTCTTTTTCTGAGAGCTTCATGAAGCTAACCGCATGATTCGATTTTTTAATACGCTCATTTTGTGAAATATCTTGTGCTTGTATATCTTTGATTTTTGCACTCAACTCTTGTATAAGTGTCTCTTTTTCTTCCACTAAAGATGCATAGTTGGTTTTATCTTCCACAGGCATTGAAAAATCGTTATTTCTTACGTTAATGTCTCCATATACTTGCATAAACCACACTGCCAAATTGTAAGTCATTCGAAGAAGTGTCTTACATTTTTCTCGATCATCTAAATTTGCATGCACCGCCTTATTTCTATTCAGTCTTAAAGCATATAAAATATCGTCAATCTGATTTGGAAGCATGCCTTCTTTTCTCAAAACCTTAATACGATTTGCATGGGTATTATCTGTTTGTGGCGCAGGAATTTTGTCTAATTGCAGCATTAAATTAACCACCGTCTCTCCGAACATTCCCAATTTTATCAAACAAGAATTTGAATCCGTATATAAATATTTTTCTGCAATATTTCCTATCTGATATAAAATTGGATAATCATTTTGTAAAAAATCAAAATTAGACCGCATTTTTCTCTACCTCTCCTTATTAATCAAATCCTGAATCAGATTTCCATCTTCAATCTTTGTTATCGCAAAGCTCTTCTTGCCGGCATCTTTTATAGATGCACCGATGAAATAACCCTCTTTGTCATCTATAATCAAAAAACGATCATGAAAATCCGTGGTCGATTTCACACTCAATCTTGGATACTGAGCATTAAACTTATTGATGTCTTTTGTTGTTAAGCTACCTTTTCCCGCTGTTGCTATCAAGACATCAACTCCTGAATTCTTCTTACAAAGCATGTTTAGCGTATTTAAATCCACATAATTATCAATCAAAATCAATTTGCTCTGTGCTTTTCCAATTAGCTCTGCAATAAAGCTGAAAGCATCATAAATTTGCCCATCAAAAAAGATCTTTTGTTTTATCTCTGTATTGCTCGCAATATAGTTTAATACTTCTTCGAGTTTCTTGTCGGTCTCCAGTTGTTTCAATTCTACTCTATCTAACCTCGAAAAAAGCTGTTGATTTGAAAATAGAAATTTTCTCATCTCTACAAAGCTATTCATAATCCTTATGCTTACTTCTACTGCGATATCACTTTTAAGAACTGCTGATAGCATTGCAATGCCTTGTTCTGTAAAGGCGTAAGGCATATATCTTCTGCCTCCATGAGCATAATCTTCACTTGAGGTCGCAAATTGCGACCTCAAGTTTTCATATTCTTCCTTTGTTAGCCGGAACATAAACTCAGCAGGAAACCTATTCTTATTTCTGCTTACTTGCTCATTCAATCTCTTGGTTGTTACTTGATACAAGCTAGCCAAATTACTATCAAGCATTACCTGCTTCCCACGAATGGTATAGATCATGTCGGTGATATTTGTTTCCTCTATCGGTATCAAAGTGTTCTCATCTTTCATGTGCTAATCCTCCACAAAATCCAATATATCACTCGGAGTCAGATTCATTGCTCTACATATTTTTTCTAAGTTTTTCATGGATATATATTCGTCTTTGCCCATATTGGCTAAGGTGTTCGAGGTAATTCCAGTGAGCTTAATTAGGTCAGTTCTTTTCATATTCTTTTCTATTAAATGAATCCATAATTTTTTATAAGAAACACTCATAAAGCACCTCCAAAATTATTTTAATTATACCACATAAAATGGCGAAAACACAACTCGAATTTGTTTTTAAATATGTATAGGAAAATTAATAAAAAAATTTAGGGAACAAAGACGAATTACCCAAAAGGCATTAGGTGATAGAATACAACTGGACGACGAAAGAGTTAGACAGTATGAATTAGATACACGTACACCTAAAGATGATATTTTAGAAAATATATCCAATGCTTTGCACGTCAATAAAGAATACTTTAAATCTCCAGAATATCCATATGATGAATACGACTTAATGCGATTTTTATTTAAGTTAGATGATAGTATTGAGGTAGTTATAAGACCTGTACTTGTAACGGATGAAGATCCAGAGTACACAACTACCGGCATTTATTTTGGCAGTGAAGGCATTTTTAGAATAAGAGGAATGCTTGATAAGTGGCAAAAAATGAAAGAAAAATATGCTAATGGCGAAATAACAAAGGAAGCACTAGAAGATTGGAAAGCAAATTTCCCTGATAGCTTAGACAAAAACTATGTTCCTCATGAAGAAAGCAATGTAAAACAATACTCAACTGGTATTAAAGTAAAAATGCCGCCTTTAGAATAAACTAAACACAAAAAAGCACATAGACATAAAGACTTATTTCATCTTTAATCTATGTGCTTTAATATTATTTATTAAAATTCAACTATTCCCTTTTTTGATAGCTTTTCTAGCTTTTAGTATCAAAACAGTATCATTTCAACTTTTTAAAAACGTTAAAACTTAAAAACCCTTGATTTTTCAATGTTATTAGGCAGTAACATTTTTGTTTCTGTTACTCCATCTCGATAGTTCCAGGTGGCTTGCTTGTTAAATCAAACATTACCCTGTTAACGCCTTTTACCTCGTTGATAATTCGGTTCATGCAAGTTTGTAAAACAGCGAAAGGAATATCCGCACATTCAGCTGTCATAAAGTCAGAAGTTTCAACACCACGCAACACTACAGCATAGTCGTAAGTTCTGAAATCACCCATAACCCCAACAGATCTCATATTGGAAAGTGCCGCAAAGTACTGATTGATTGACTTATCAAGGCCGGCTTTTGCAATTTCCTCGCGGAAAATCGCATCAGCTTCTTGAACGATTTTCACCTTTTCAGCAGTTACCTCGCCGATAATTCTAATTCCAAGACCTGGACCAGGGAACGGCTGCCTGTAGACAAGAGACTCTGGCAAGCCAAGTTCTAAACCGGCTTTTCTAACCTCATCCTTAAATAAATCCCTTAAAGGCTCAATTATCTCTTTGAAGTCCACATAATCAGGAAGACCACCTACGTTGTGGTGAGACTTGATTACTGCAGATTGGCCAAGACCTGATTCAATTACGTCAGGATAGATAGTACCTTGAACCAAGTAGTCCACCTTACCGATTTTCTGCGCTTCTTCTTCAAAGACACGAATAAACTCTTCGCCGATAATCTTTCTTTTTGCCTCAGGTTCTTCTACACCAGCTAGCTTATCATAAAAGCGCTGCTGAGCGTTTACTCTTACGAAATTCAAATCATATGCTCCGCTAGGACCGAAAATTGCTTCTACCTGGTCTGCCTCGTCTTTTCTAAGAAGTCCATGATCAACAAAAACACAAGTTAGCTGTTTCCCAACTGCCTTTGACAACATTACTGCAGCAACAGAGGAGTCAACACCACCAGACAAAGCGCAGAGCACCTTTCCATTGCCTACCTTTTCCCTAATAGAGGCAATAGATTCCTCAACAAAGCTATCCATCTGCCAATCGCCTTTGCATTCACAAGGCCCATAGATAAATGCTCTTAGCATTTCATCACCGTCTACGCTATGAGTAACTTCTGGATGGAATTGATAACCATAAAGTTTCTTATGGACATTTTCCATTGAGGCCACAGGGCAAACTGGTGTAAAGCTTGTAATTTCAAAGCCTTCAGGCACCTGTGAAATATAATCTGTGTGGCTCATCCACACATTGGAGCATGCTCCAATTTTAGAGAGCATGTTGCCTTCTTTAATAGTAATCTCGGTTTTTCCATATTCGCTTACAGGAGCAGTTTCCACTGTTCCTCCTAAAGTATAAGCCATTAACTGAGCACCATAACAAATTCCCAGTACAGGAATTCCCATTTTAAACAGCTCCTCAGAAATATGAGGTGATTTAGGGTCATATACACTGTTTGGCCCACCAGTTAGGATTATTCCCTTTGGGGCCTTAGCTTTGATCTCTTCCAGTGGCATGGTGTACGGATGAACCTCACAATACACATTGCATTCTCGTACACGTCTTGCTATTAGCTGATTGTACTGACCACCAAAGTCTAACACTATGATTAATTCGTTTTTCATTTAGCACCTGCTCCTTATCTCATTGCTCCCTGAGTTGAATCTCTTAGTATTACGTCGTGAGCACCGCCTTCGACAATAGATGTTGCTGACACGATTGTTAGCTTTGCTTTTTCTTGAAGTTCTCTAATGCTTAAAGCTCCACAGTTACACATAGTGGACTTAACCTTGCTTAGGGACAAGTTTACGTTATCGTGAAGAGAACCTGCATATGGAACGTATGAATCTACACCTTCCTCGAACTTCATCTTAGGATCACCACCAAGATCGTAACGCTGCCAGTTTCTCGCACGGTTTGAGCCTTCGCCCCAGTACTCTTTAACATAAGCTCCGTTAATGTGCAGCTTAGCAGTTGGAGACTCATCAAAACGTGCAAAATATCTACCTAGCATAATAAAGTCTGCTCCCATTGCTAGAGCAAGGGTCATATGATAGTCATATACGATTCCGCCGTCAGAGCATAATGGGATGTAAATGCCAGTTTCTTGGAAGTATTCATCTCTTGCCGCAGCAACCTCAATTACTGCAGAAGCCTGGCCTCTACCGATACCCTTCTGTTCACGAGTGATACATATAGAGCCTCCGCCTATACCGATTTTTACAAAATCAGCACCAGCCTCTGCAAGGAATCTAAATCCTTCTCTATCAACTACATTTCCTGCTCCTATTTTTACTGTGTCGCCGTATTTTTCTCTTACCCAGTTTAAAGTATCTAACTGCCATTCAGAGTAACCTTCAGAAGAGTCAATGCAAAGTACATCAACGCCTGCTTCTACTAGAGCCGGAATTCTTTCCTCATAGTCTCTTGTGTTGATTCCTGCTCCTACCACATATCTTTTGTGATCATCCAGAAGCTCATTTGGATTGGACTTATGGTTGTCATAATCTTTTCTGAATACAAAGTGAGTTAATCTTCTATTGGCATCAATAATTGGAAGGGCATTTAACTTGTGCTCCCACAAAATATCGTTTGCTTCACTTAAAGTACAGCCGTCCTCTGCATATATAAGTTTTTCAAAAGGAGTCATAAACTGGCTAATAGGAGTGTCCATGCTCATTCTGCTAACTCTGTAGTCCCTGCTGGTTACAAGTCCTACAATCTTGCCTTCAGCAGTCCCATCCTCAGTAATTGCAATAGTTGAATGACCTTTTTCTGCCTTAAGTGCTACTACGTCAGCTAAGGTTTGGTCAGGTCTTAAGTTGCTGTCGCTTTTAACAAAGCCAGCCTTATGGCTCTTCGCCCTCTTAACCATTGCAGCCTGACTCTCAATAGATTGAGAGCCGAAGATAAATGAAATTCCACCTTCTCTTGCTAGGGCTACAGCCATTTTATCGTCAGAAACAGCTTGCATAACAGCAGATACCAGTGGAATGTTCGCCTTTATTGAAGGCTCCTCGCCTTTCTTAAATTTTACTATTGGTGTTTCAAGGCTTACATTATTCATTGTGCAGTCCTTAGTAGTATACCCAGGAACTAGCAAATATTCGTTAAAAGTCCTTGAAGGTTCATTGATGTAAGTTGCCATCATATCTCCTTTCTATATTAAAAACTTTCATTTAAAACTTAATAAAAGAGACGGCAAAGAGCCCTTCGCCGTCCTTTGTTGACAAATATTTTATACTATTTCCCCGGTCATTGCAAGTACCTTCCAAGGAAACTTCAGCAAAAATTTATTTTTTATAGTCACTACTAGTAATCCCCTAGCTATTAATTAGCTATTACCTAGGTATTAACTAACCATCCCCTAGGTATTGACTAGCTATTACCTAGTCCACCATGACCTCGGTGTCACAAAACTATCTAGTTTGCTGATTTTGCCTCTAACTTCTTCTGTCTTTTCTTGTTCCTAATATCTGCAGTAGCAGTGAACAGCACGTCTGTAGAGGAGTTAAGAGCAGTCTCACAAGAGTCTTGAATTACTCCTACAATAAAGCCCACACCTACAACCTGCATAGCTATGTCATTTGGAATACCAAATAGGCCGCAGGCTAACGGAATCAACAGCAGGGATCCACCTGCCACACCTGATGCTCCGCTGGCACTAATAGCTGACAGCACACAAAGAATTATAGCTGTTGGCAAGTCTACTGTAATGCCAAGAGTATTAGTAGCTGCTAAAGTTAATATTGCAATAGTAATGGCAGCGCCTCCCATGTTAATAGTCGCACCTAGAGGAATAGAAATTGAATAAGTATCCTTATCTAGTTTTAGTTCCTCACAAAGTCTCATATTTACAGGAATATTAGCTGCCGAACTTCTTGTGAAAAATGCAGTAATTCCGCTGTCCTTTAGACATTTAAACACTAGCGGGTAAGGATTTTCCCTTGTATTTAGAAATACGATAATCGGATTGGCTATCAAAGCATCTACCGCCATTACGCCTACCAACAAGCCTATTAATTTACCGTATCCAAGCAATACAGCGATTCCGCTATCTGCAATAGTTCCGAACACTAGACCCATAACGCCCAAAGGTGCAAATTTAATAACCCATCTTACAAGTTGAGATATAGCATCTGCAATATCGTTTAAAATTGATTTAGTAGATTCAGAAGCGTGTCTAAAGGCCACACCTAATAAAATGGCCCAAGCTAGAATTCCAATATAATTTGCATTCATCAAAGCTTTGACAGGATTATCCACAACATTGAACACCAACGTCTTTAGGACCTCAGTGATACCGCTAGGTGGCGTAATATCCTGAGTACCAGTCTCAAGCACAAGAGTTAGCTTGAAAATAAAGCTAGCAGCTACTGCCACCGCTCCAGCAACAAAGGTGCCGATTGCATAAAGCAAGATAATTTGCTTCATATTAGTTTTCTGACCTTTTTTATGACTTGAAATTGCAGACATAACTAGGAAGAAAACCAGTACAGGTGCCACACCTTTCAAGGCACCTACGAATAGTTGACCTAAAATTTCTAATCCTGCTAAATGCTCTGGAACAGTTACTGCTAAAATAATACCGATAATTAGTCCAATAAGAATCTGCTGGATCAATGTCAACTTATTCCATGTGTTGAATAAGTTCTTAAAAAACATCTTCATACCTCCTTTTTATGAAAATTATTGCATTAAAATACAAAAAAATCAAGATTTTTCTTGTCTTTTATACAAAAATATCAGAAAAGGTAAAAGTTGTCTTTCCCCATTTATCGGATGCTCGCAGCGCCAGCTCCCATTTTCCGTTAGTGGCTAAGGCTGGTAGTTGTTGGCTTTGTTCTCCGTTAACCTCAAAGTCAAGTTGAAACTGTCCTTTTTGATTATCTATCCTATCTATAACTTGGTGATACTCTCCGGCTGATTTAGTCAACCAAACTCTAGCTACGCTTTTTTTGCCATAAAATTCTACATGCGCAGAAGACATGCGGAAATCACCGCTCTTATTACTAGCTTCGCCTACCGTCCCATCAGAAAAATTGCAATGTAATGAGTTGCTATGATCTTCTTCTACAGGCTGACAGATTGTTAGCTTTGCTCCTGCTTTTGAGGCTCGAACGGCTGTAAGTTCCACTGCCATATTATTTTCGTCAATAGCAACGACTTTTCTATTATTTGAAATGGCAACCTCAGTAAAAGAACCACTACCACAGAAGAAATCACCGCATAAATCTCCTTCATTTGACGATGAAAGAATAATTCGTTCCATCAAAGCTTCTGGCTTTTGAGTTGCATAGCCTGTTCGTTGTTTAGAAGTTCTTCCTACAGCAGGAATATCCCACACATCTTTCATATTGACTATGGTGTACCATCCCAATTCATCTTGAAACTCCTTCACTCCCTTGAATCCATAAGGCTTACCTTCTCTGTTGTAAGATTTTTCCTGAAGGGGATGGAATTTATGGCATGGAGACTTACCATAAACCAACAAGTTATCATGTTTCCTTGCAAAGTGATGCTTACTGCTGCCTCCAGTTTTATACTGCCAGATTACTTCGTTTACAAAACGTCCTGGACCCATTATTTCATCCAAAATCAATCTTATGAAATGATTAGCGTGCCAATCACAGTGAACCCAAATTAGGCCGTCTCTTTTCAGAAGTTCTTTTGACAGCGTCACAGTTGCAGTCATCAAAGCTAAATACTGGTAAAGACCCCCTGGCCACTTATCAGAAAATGCCATCTGGTCACTTAGCTGCTGATTTCTATGGTCACTGGCCTGCTGATCACTATGGTCACTTAGCTGCTGATTTCTATGGTCACTGGCCTGCTGATTACTATGGTCACTTAGCTGCTGATTTCTATGGTCACTGGCCTGCTGATTACTATGG
>F241_Great_Cormorant__coassemble_559_pt1 | contig 29558 bp, 24 predicted proteins | sample F241_Great_Cormorant__metabat2_high_PE_004 | metagenome-assembled genome bin F241_Great_Cormorant
TAGCTGCTGATTTCTATGGTCACTGGCCTGCTGATTACTATGGTCACTTAGCTGCCAATTTCTATTGCTGTCATGTATATCAATGGTATCAACAATATCAGAGCTATTGCTAGCAAACATGTGGGCACCATCTGTATTCATCGAGCAAGAGCCATCTCCATAAAAATCGTCTCCAAATTCTAAAGAATTTTCCGGGCTTTTTGAGGTAGTTGCTTTGGTAGTATGGCGGTCTAGTGTCTTAAAGTTAATCTTATACTCTTGATTGCTATAAAACGGCGGGTCTAAGTATATTAGCTGGAATGAGCTGGAAAAGCCAGAGACAATCAGCTTTGCCATTATTTCCAAGTTATCGCCATTATAGAGTAGACAACTGTTTTCCTCTTTAGATATTTCTTTGTCTATGCTTGTTTTCCCTTGTGCTTTTAGGCCTTCTGTGTTTCGCTTTGCTAGATGAGCTTGAGCTTTCGCTTCTGCTATTAACTGCCTGGCCATGGTCTGACCGTCCTCTATGGCGTTTTTCAAATTGTGCAGTTCCATTTTTTACGTCCTTTCTTTTTCCAAAGAGTATATCGCCGTCTCTTTGTCGTCCCGTTATTGCTAGTGCCTTGTGAACTAGCCGTTTATTTTCATGTTTGTGAAAATGAATTAACGCTCGTTGCATAGCGTTTTCTTCTGGATTTTTAGCTACATAAACTTTCTTCAAAGTAAATGGATCCATGCCTGTATAATACATGCAAGTTGCCAGAGTTCCCGGAGTCGGATAAAAATCTTGAACCTGGTCCGGTACAAAGCCAAAGTTCTTTAAGAACAAAGCTAGGTCAATTGCATCATCCAAGGTTGAACCTGGATGCGAGCTTATAAAATATGGAATTAAATACTGTTTTTTGCCTATTTTTTCATTGGCTTTAAAATATCGCTTTACAAAGTCTTCGAATAACTCGATTGATGGTTTTCTCATATGAGCCAAAACAGCTGGACTTGTATGTTCTGGCGCCACCTTTAGTATCCCACTTACGTGGTGGTTACATATTTCTTCTATGATTTCATCGGCTTTGGGATCGGCCAATAAGTAGTCATATCTAATGCCAGATCGTATAAAAACTTTCTTTATACCTTCTAATTGCCTTAACTCCCTTAGGATTTCCATGTACTCCTGATGTTCTGCCTTTATGGCAGGGCAAACCTTAGGCCACAGGCAGTCCTTATCCTTACATACACCTTTAGTAAGCTGTTTGGTGCATGATGGCTGTCTAAAGTTAGCTGTAGGGCCTCCTACATCGTGAACATAGCCTTTGAAACCTGGCCTCTTGACCATTTCCTTCACTTCAGAAACTATTGCTTCTTTGCTTCTACTACGCACTTGCCTACCTTGATGATAGGTTATGGCACAAAAGCTGCATCCCCCAAAGCAACCTCTGGAACTTACTACGGAGAACTTAACTTCTTGGAAAGCAGGAATGTCTCCTAAGCCATCATAAATAGGATGTGGCCTATTCTCATAGGGAAGCTGATACACCCTATCCAGTTCTTCCCGCTCTAACGGCGGCTGTGGCGGATTTTGCACCACATAAAAGCCATCACATGGCTCCACTAGCCTTAAGCCATTGACATAATCTGTATTCTCGTATTTCATCTTAAAGCTTTTGCAGTAGGCCACCTTGTCAGAAGCTACTTCCTTGAAATCTGGTAAATAAGCTGTCTCCCAACCTTCATCCACCTCTTTCGTCCTGTATGTGGTACCTTTTACCCATGTTATGTGTTTAATATGGATTCCCGAGTCCAAGGCCTCTGCAATTTCAACGACAGCCCTTTCTCCCATACCATAAATCAGAAGGTCTGCACCTGAGTCCACCAATATGGACCTTCTTACCCTGTTATCCCAATAGTCATAATGGGCAAAGCGCCTGAGGCTTGCCTCAATGCCGCCGATAATAATCGGCGCCTCGCCAAAGGCCTGACGAATTCGATTGCAGTACACTATAAGGGCTCGGTCAGGTCTTTGGCCGGCTTTGCCCCCTGGAGAATATTCGTCACGAGACCTTTTACGCTTTGCGACAGAGTAGTTGTTGACCATAGAATCAACTACTCCACTATTTACTAAAAAACCAAGTCTTGGACGGCCCAGTCTCTGAAAGTCATCTAAGGAAGAAACATCTGGCTGTGGAATTACCCCCACCTTATATCCAAAACTTTCTAGATGCCTACCAATAATAGCCGTTCCATAGGAATGATGATCAATGTAGGCATCGCCAGTTACTATTATAAAATCGGGCTGATCCCACCCTAAAGCATCCATTTCCCCCTTCGTTACAGGTAGAAACATATAAATCCCCTTTCCTTAACGCAGCCATAAGTATCCGACTGCTTTTCTAAGTTTATTGTATCAGAATTATTCTGAAAATGCAAAAAAGCTGACGAGTACATCAGCTTTTTGCTAACCGACTCAATGGCATATAGCCTTGAACCATTTAATTTTCAAAATATTATCTGCTGCCTTTATCGTATGGAATACCTATTGCAGCTGGTGCATGTGACTTTCTAGAACTGAAAGATAGAACTACTAAAGTGGCTATAAATGGAATCATTTTATAGAATTCACTTGTCATAGGTAGTGCAGCTAGTAACGGTACAACATTGTAGGCTGCAGAAATAGCCTTCATAAACCCAAAGAACAATGCAGCAAATGCAATTCTAATAGGCTTCCATTGACCGAAAATCATTACTGCCAGTGCAAGGAATCCATATCCTGCAACTGTCGCGTTGAAGTTAGTAGAAGTAGGAACTACGAATACTACTCCACCCAAACCAGCTAAAGCACCTGAAATCATAACACCTAAGTATCTCATCTTATATACGTTAATTCCCACAGAATCAGCTGCTTGCGGATGTTCTCCACAGGCCCTAAGCCTTAGACCAAATTTTGTCTTGTAAAGGACAATAACAGCAACAATCAAGATAATAATACCGATTAGTGTCGTAATATAGCAGTTTCTGAAAAACATAGGTCCTATAATCGGAATATCACCTAACACCGGAACGTGATTAATTCTAAAGGTATTAGTAAACTGAATCTGTTGAACTCCATTGGTCTGAAAAGTTCTTGCGGCATAAATTGCAAAGGCTGGAGCAATCATATTTAAGGCCGTACCACCAATTATCTGATCCGCCTTCATATTTACCGCAGAATAAGCTAGGAATAGAGAAAATACAATTCCTACCACCATTGCCAGTAAACAGGCTAATATCAACAGTAGCTGTCCTTCTAGAATTCCATGCATCTGGCTAATAAACATAATACCAAAAAAAGCACCTACTATCATGGTTCCGTCTAAGGCGATGTTAGTTACACCACCTCTTTCAGTAAACATTCCTCCAAGAGCAACTATTAGAAGCGGAATTGAGAAGAACATAGTCTGCTGAACAATTAAGTATAAAATATCCATTATTCTACTCCTCCCTTATTTCCATCCACATAGTTATTTTCATTGGTGGTTGAAGCAGCAGCTGCAGTTACAACTTCTGTCTTAGCTTTCTTCTTACCCTCAAAGTACTTCACTGTTGTTGGAATAATTTTTCTTAAAACTAAAGCAAATGCACTGAAGTAGATTATTACAGCAATTATCATATTGATAACTTCTGGAATATATCCTAGACTTTGCAAATAAGTTCCGCCCTGATTCAAGAATGCAATAAATAGAGCAGAGAAAATTATGCCGATAGGATTTGATAGACCTAACAAAGCTACAGGGATTCCGTTAAAACCTTCTGGAGCCAGTTCATCAACTACATTTATGTGTCTGCCTGTTGGTCCTGACAAATACAGTAACGCACCACCTAGACCAGCCAAAGCACCGGCAATAGCCAATGAAAGAATAATACTCCTCTTTTCGTTAATTCCAGCATACTTGCTGGCATTCTTATTATAACCTACAGCTTTTAGCTCGTATCCAAATTTAGTTTTTTCTAAAGTAATATACACGAGAATTGCAATAACTATAGCTATAACAATTCCTAAATTGACTACTGATGTTTCTAGATAGTTTCCTACATGTGTAGAAAACACCTTATCTAGGCCTGCTTTTGGAATTTCTGCAGTAGGCGCCACATCAATAGACCTGTTTTTCGATGGGTCGAACACGTAAGTTCTTACAATATAATTACAAGTATACATACCTATGTAGTTCATCATAATAGTAGCTATTACCTCATGAACGTTTAGATATGCTTTTAAAATTCCAGGAATTATTCCCCAAACGGCTCCTACAAGAGTTGCCATGATCAAAGCAACTACCCAGTGCAATGGACCTGGAATAAAAGTCCAATAATAACCTACATAAAGGGCCGTAACAGCTCCCATTATAAACTGTCCAGAGGCACCGATATTAAATAAACCTGTCTTAAATGCAAAGCCTACAGAAAGACCTGTCATAATTATAGGTGTTGCCAGGTATAATACCTGTCCAATACCTCTTCCTCCTGCTTCAAACACACCGAATAAAATAGTGCCAAGTCCACTTACTGCATTACTTGGATTTGATGCTAGCAAAATTATAAATCCGAATGCCAAACCAATTATGATTGCAAAGATGGACGATGCAGCAGCGTTAAAGCTTTCAGAAGTTAAGAAACTCCCCTTCTTATTATTCATCACTACATACCCTCCCTCTTGGATCCTGCCATATACAGGCCTAGTTCTTGTATAGTCACTTTCTTCGGATCTAAATCAGCCACAATTTCGCCTTCGTACATAACAAGGATTCTATCGCTTACATTCATTACCTCGTCAAGCTCTAAAGACACTAATAGCACAGCTTTGCCCGCATCTCTTTGAGCAACTAGTTGCTTATGGATATATTCGATTGCTCCTACATCCAAACCTCTTGTAGGCTGTACTGCTATTAGCAAGCTTGGATCTTCCTCTATTTCACGAGCAATAATTGCTTTTTGCTGGTTTCCGCCTGACATACTTCTAGTTATAGTCTTAGTACCCTGGCCACATCTTATATCAAACTGTTCAATTAGCCTTTTTCCATATTCGTCAGCCTTCTTGAAGTTTAAGAACCCTTTTTTATAGAACGGAGCCTTAAAATATTTCTTGAGAATTAAATTTTTAGCCAGTGAATAATCTAATACTAAGCCGTCTTTATGTCTGTCTTCAGGTATGTGAGCAAGACCATCTAAGTTTCTCTTTCTAATGTTCTCGTGTGTTATATCCTTGCCATTTAATAAAACCTGACCAGATGTTGTAGGACCCATTCCTGTAATTGCATACACTAATTCCGATTGTCCATTTCCATCAATACCTGCAATGCAGACAATTTCTCCCTCTCTAACTTCAAAATTTACATGGTTAACTAGTTTTTTGCCACTAGTCTTGCTATCAACAGCTAAATCTTTAACTTCTAAAATTGCTTTTCCCGGTTTGGCTTCTTCTTTTTCTACAGCAAAATTAACCTTGTGACCTACCATCATTTGAGACATTTCTTCTTTGCTAGTAGTCGCAACGTCTACTGTACCGATATATTTGCCCTTTCTCAACACGGAGCACCTATCTGCAATTGCCTTAATTTCATTTAATTTATGAGTTATAAACAAGATTGATTTGCCTTCGTTGGCTAAGTTCTTCATTATCTTCATTAACTCATCGATTTCTTGAGGTGTAAGTACAGCAGTTGGCTCGTCGAAAATTAGAATTTCGTTATCTCTAAATAGCATTTTTAGTATTTCTACTCTCTGCTGCATACCTACTGTAATATCTTCTATTAAGGCATCCGGATCAATTTTTAGACCGTAGCTTTCAGATAGAGCCATTACTTTCTTTCTCGCATCATCCAACTTTAAAATTCCACCGCTTGTTTCCTCAACACCTAATATAATGTTTTGAAGCACAGTAAAATTCTGCACTAATTTAAAGTGCTGATGGACCATTCCAATCCCTAGAGCATTGGCATCGTTCGGATTTTTTATATGTACAATCTGACCATTTTTCTTGATTTCTCCAGCTTCAGGCTGGTACATTCCGAACAAAACGCTCATCAAAGTTGATTTTCCTGCGCCGTTTTCCCCTAATAACGCATGAATTTCACCTTTTTTCAATTGGAGAGTAATATCATCATTTGCTTTGATACCAGGGAATTCCTTGGTAATATTTAGCATTTCGATAACATATTCCATGGTTTATTCTCCTCTGTTTTAATTATTAACATTGCTATTATACACGATTTTCAGCCTTGGTACAACTCAATCCACTAACTATTCAACTACAGATATGAATTCTAGTTCAAATTCAGTAGTAATTCCTAGTTTTGAGTTTTGATTGACCTTAATAGAACCTCCATGTACATCAACAATTTTCTTGACAAAGGCCAATCCTAATCCTGAGCTGTTTTGCCTTGCTTTGTCACTAGTAACGAAAGGTTTGAATAATTCATCTTGTACGTCGTTGCTGATACCAACTCCGTTGTCTCCTATAAGAATATGTATATTTCTTCCTTCAACGTATACTTTACAGTAGATTTTAGTGCCTTTGGGATTATACTTTACGCTGTTATCTATTAAATTACCGATAACTCGTTCGAATTTTTTTTGGTCGATACGCATGTAAATTGGTTCATCAGGTATATCTACGTCTAAATGATATCCTTTATCTTCTAGCTCTGTATATCTGTCTGCAAAATATTGTCGTAGGACATAGCAGCAATTCAATACCTTAAATCGATAAACCATATCTGGGTGATCCAACTTAGCATAGTCATGAAAGGCGTTAATAAGATCGTTAGTGTAATGTACTCTCTCCTTTATAATCTCGCCTATTTTAGGCAGTTCTTCTACAGGAATCAGTCCATCACATACTGCATTTACATAGCCTTCTATTGTAGTTAAAGGAGTTTTTAAATCGTGGGATATATGAGCTAACAACTCTCTCTTTTCTTTTTCAAGTTTGCGGTTTTTTCGTTGAAGCAGCCATAACTGTTTGACCATCCCATTGAAATGCGTAATGATATTTTCGAATTCATAAGTTCCTCGATACATTGCCCTAGTAGAAAAATCGCCTTTTTCTACTTGGCCCATTGCTTTATCAAGAATTTTTAAAGGCCTTTTCACCATGGTATATATGATTACCGTTACTAAAATCACTATTATTAAGTAGCTTGCAATTATAATAATCAACAGGTCAGTAACAAACTTGCTATCTATAGTTGTTTCATTTCTTTCGAAAAACAAAGCTGTATACGTAGCACCACCTGTATTTGTAAAATTTTCTCTCACAATAATCTTATTATCGTTTGCTAGGTAGCTTATGAATCTAAACTGCTCCTCGCTTAATTTATCACCTACTTTAAGATAACCGTGTGGCTTTTCTTTCTCTCCATCTCCGGTAGCAAAAACCACCACTCCTGAATCGTTGATGATAAAGCTAACCTTATCTTTCATTTGATTGTTATTATTAATCCATGTTTCAATCAGTAGATTGTCTGAGTCAAGCCATTGAAAATCAAATATTCTCTGCTCCCCAATATTAGGCAGAAGAGGGTTGTTCCAATGTTCGTAAACTTCATTTCCAATGTCAGTCTTTCCTGTTGTCGACGTACTATCACTTTGATTGACTTTTTTATTTACGCCAGTTTTAAAGCTGTTAAAGACAACCTTTCCATTTTCTCCTAAAATCAGTACATCTGCACGATCACCAAGATACTCCTTGTAGTTAACCTGGTCAAATTCTGTGCCTGGCTGATTTTTTAACTGATTTATATAGTCCGTATAGCTCGGGCCATCATCTTTTGCAATTAGCCCTGCAGTCATTTCTATTAACACGACAGTTGCCAAAATAAAAGAAGCCACAAAAAATATTATTGTTAAGCGCACCGGCAGGCTTTTGGAGCGGCCAGCTTTTTTTCTTACTTTATTTTTCAACTTTATACCCCAGTCCTCTAATATTTATTATGTACTCTGGTTCCGACGGTTCTTTTTCGATTTTACTTCTAATATTGGAAATGTGTACTGGAATTGCATTAATATCGCTTGGTAGAAACTGATCGCCATATACTGATTGACAAATTGCTTCTTTAGTCATTACCTTTCCCATGCCTCCTATAAGTGCTTTTAGGATTTTAAACTCCATAATCGTTAAGGTGGCAACGTTTTCTCCAGCCTCTACTGTTAAATCATCTTGGTTTAACTTTAGCTTTCCCCAACTAAGATCATTAGTTCCTGATGCAGTTAACTCATAGCTTCTTCTGAGGTTTGCTTTGATTCTTGCCATTACTTCCATAGGATTAAAAGGTTTTTCAATGTAATCATCGGCGCCGCAGTCTAAGCCGATTATCTTATCTTCATGATCGCATTTAGCAGTTAAAAATATAATTGGAAATTGATATTTTTCTCTAATGATTTTAGTCAGCTGAAATCCATCTAATTTAGGCATCATAACATCGAAAAGTCCCAGGTGAAACTGATGGTTTTCCAGTGCAGCAAGGGCCTCTTCTCCATCAAAGGCCGTAACCACATCATATCCGCTGTTTTTCAAATACAGTCCTAAAAGATTAGAAATATTTTTATCGTCTTCTGCTAATAATATTTTATACGTCATACCTTCATACCTCACAATTCTATTACTTCCTTATCAAATTACTTAGTCAATAATACCATTGATGTAACATCCTTGCTCTTATGTTAACAAAGCTTAATTCTTTCTTATGTTTATTTTAAACAAAAAAAAAGGCTCTGTAAACAGAGCCTTTAGAAATCTCAATGATATCGTGTAAACAAATGTTATAGGCTATATACCCAACATGGCTTACACATGCATTTTATTATAATATTAGAATTTATCCTAGAATTCCGCTTCCAAATAATGGAGCAAATACTAGTGATACGATAGTCATTAGCTTGATTAGGATATTGATTGATGGGCCAGATGTATCTTTAAATGGGTCACCAACTGTATCTCCAACTACTGCAGCCTTATGAGTATCTGAACCTTTTCCACCGTAGTTACCTACTTCGATGTACTTTTTAGCATTATCCCATGCACCACCAGCGTTTGCCATCATAATAGCAAGTAACACACCTGATGACAAAGCTCCTCCTAGCATGCCGCCTAGAGCTTCAGCTCCTAGAATGAAACCAACTAATAAAGGAGCAGCAATGGCCATTAATCCTGGAATAACCATTTCCTTTAATGCAGCTGAAGTTGAAATATCAACGCATCTTGCATAGTCTGGCTTAGCAGTTCCTTCCATAATTCCTTTATTTTCACGGAACTGTCTTCTAACTTCTTCAATCATCTGATTTGCAGCCTTACCTACAGAATTCATAGTTAAAGCTGAGAATAGGAATGGTAACATTGCACCGATAAATAGACCGATAATTACCATTGGGTCTAACAAGCTTACTGAAGTAATATTAGCAACTTCTGCATAAGCAACGAATAAAGCTAGTGCTGTAAGTGCAGCAGATCCAATAGCAAAACCCTTACCGATAGCAGCAGTAGTATTTCCTACTGAGTCTAAAGTATCAGTAATTTCTCTTACTTCATGTGGAAGTTCTGACATTTCTGCAATACCACCAGCATTATCTGAAACTGGACCGTAAGCGTCTACAGCTACTGTCATACCAGTAGTTGAAAGCATACCTACAGCAGCAATAGCAATACCGTAAATGCCTGCAAATGAGTAAGCTACAAATACACCTACAGATAGGAAGATAATTGGTAGAAGAGTTGACATCATACCTACTCCTAATCCGCTGATGATAGTAGTTGCAGCACCTGTCTGTGACTGTTCTGCAATTTTCTTAACTGATTTATAATCTGCTGAAGTGTAAACTTCTGTAATAGTTCCTATAGCAATACCAACTACTAGACCTGCAATAATAGCAAAAGCGTAGTTTAAAGAACCCATCATGTACTTACTTAAAATTACAGATGCAATAACTACAATTACACCACTTACATAAGTACCACCGTGTAAAGCCTTAGCAGGGTTTACATTTTCCCCACCTCTAACTAGTAAAATACCTACTACTGAAGCAATTAGTCCAATAGATGCAATGATAAATGGGAACATAACTGCTGTAAAGTTGTCAAAGAATGCGCCTGCAGGTGCATTAGCAACTGCAACCATAGCTAGTGGCACGCAAGAGATAAGTGAACCTACATAAGACTCAAATAAGTCAGATCCCATACCTGCAACGTCACCAACGTTATCTCCTACATTGTCAGCAATTACTGCTGGGTTTCTTGGGTCATCTTCAGGAATTCCTGCTTCAACCTTACCTACTAGGTCAGCACCAACGTCTGCTGCCTTAGTGTAGATACCGCCACCTACTCTTCCGAATAGTGCCATTGAAGATGCACCAAGACCGAATCCAGTTACACACTGTGTAGCAGTTGCAATATCCATCAAAGCAAAGATAAGTCCAAGTCCTAAAAGTCCTAATCCTGAAACGCAAAGTCCCATTACAGCACCACTTCTGAATGCGATTTTAAGAGCCTTTGACATTCCTGAATCTTTTGCTGCACTGGCAGTTCTAACGTTACCTAGTGTAGCCACCTTCATTCCGAAGAATCCTGCTAGTACTGAGAAACATGCACCAAAGACGTATAGACCTGCTGTAATCCAGCTAATTCCAAAGCCAATTGCTAGGAATAACACTGCAATTACAATTACCATAGTCTTGTATTCCCTCTTTAGGAAAGCCATGGCACCTTCTCTGATGTAACCAGCAATTTCCTTCATTCTGTCTGTTCCTTCATCAGCCTTGCTGATCCAAGAAGCTAGTATAAATGCTACTAATAGACCAACGATGGCTGCTGCTGGAGCAATCCATGTAATCATAAATAATACCTCCTCATAAAATGCGTATTAGCAACTAAAGAGGTGACATGGCACCTCTTGAAGTTAACATATAATTAGTATAGCGTTACGATAATTAGCGATACTATTAGAAATAAAACAGCCGCTACAACAGTCATCTTCTTTAAAATAGCATCGTATCCTTGGCTCTTCTTCTTGCCGAAAAGCTGCTCAGCACCTCCTGCAATGGAACCTGATAGGCCATCGCTATTTCCTGACTGAAGTAACACGCTAGCTATTAGGAAGATACTGATGAGAGACAAAACAACTAATAAAAAAGTATGCATCTCATTTACCTCCTCAATTATAACCGTTTCATTTTAGCATAAGATTCATTAAAAATCAATACACTTTCTAGCAGCTTCCGCCATAGCAACAAGTTGTTTAACTTGTAAGCTGGCACCGCCCACAAGAACACCATCGATTGCTGAAGAATTCATAATTTCGCCTGCATTTTCAGCCTTAACACTTCCGCCGTAAAGCACTTTAATATTATCAAATCCATTTACTTCCTTAACTACTTCTTTAATGAAGCCACACATTTCTTTAGCTTCTTGGCTTGTAGCAGAAAGACCAGTTCCAATGGCCCAAACAGGTTCATACGCTACTATAACTCTTTCCAGCTCCTTTTTAGTAACGTGTTCAAGAGCCTTAAGCTGTGCTTTTACCACATCTTGTGCTTTGCCGTCCTGGCGTTCTTCTAAAGTTTCTCCAACGCACAAAATAGGCGTTAGTTCAGTTTCCTTCAATACGGCGTTAAGTTTTTCTTTTATTAGTTCATCAGTTTCGCCAAAAATTTCCCTTCTTTCTGAATGCCCTAAAATTACCATTTCACATCCGCTTTTTTCCAAGGCATCAAAGGAATTTTCACCTGTGTAAGCTCCGCTAGATGTAACAAAGCAGTTTTGGCCTCCAATAGCCACTTGTTTATTTAAAGTGCTTTTAGCGGCCCTTATGTATGTGGCCGGCATGCACAAAGCAACTAGTACATTTTCATCATTTAAATCTTCCTCATTTATCTGATAGAAGAAATCTTGTGCAGCAGCAGGTGTTAAATTCATTTTCCAGTTTCCTGCTACCAATTTTTTCCATTGTCTTTTTTCCGCGATAATATCAATACCTGGCAGGCCTCTTCCTTCCAGAAATTCAAGAGAGGCTCCGCCACCTGTCGATACGTGACTTACCTTATCTGCCAATCCAAACTTATGGATAGCTGCTGCACTATCGCCTCCACCTATTATGGTAATGCCCTGATGAGCTGCTAGGCTTTCTGCTATAGCTCTAGTACCTTTATCGAAGCTATCCATCTCGAAGACACCTACAGGTCCATTCCATATAACCGTACCAGCTTCGGCAATAGCTTCTGTAAACAACTGGATTGTTTTAGGTCCTATATCAAGTCCCATCATCGATTCTGGAATAGCTTCTCTATTAACAACTTCTATTTTACCATCTTCTCCAAAAACATCCGATGCAACAACATCTACAGGTAGAAGTAACTTCACATGTTTCTCTTCCGCCTTATTCATTAGTTCTTTAGCCAGCTCTATATTATCTGCATCCAATATTGATTTGCCGATTTCAAGACCCATAGCTTTAAAGAAGGTATAAGACATACCTCCGCCTATGATTAAGGTATCAACTTTAGAAATCAAGTTTTCGATAACCTTTATTTTATCACCAACTTTTGCTCCACCCATAATTGCCACTAAAGGCCTAGTTGGAGTTTCTATGGCCTGACCTAGAAAACTCACTTCCTTTTCAATTAGAAATCCCGATACAGCTGGCAAATAGTCAGCAACACCTGCTGTTGAACAATGGGCTCTATGAGAAGTGCCGAAGGCTTCCTGAACGAAAAAATCACCTAACTGTGCCAATTGACAAGCGAACTTAGGATCATTTTCTGTTTCTTCTTTTCGGAATCTAACATTTTCTAAAAGAGCCACCTGACCGTCAGACAGCTGTTCTATTTGAGCCTTTACTGCTTCATCATAAACTGCATCAGATTCTGCAAAAAGCACAGGTTGCTCCAGCAAAGCAGCTAGCCTCTCTGCTACCGGTTTTAGAGAATAAGCTTTGTTTGGCATGCCCTTTGGTCTTCCTAAATGAGACATAAGTATAACCTTAGCACCCTGAGATAATAGATATCTAATGGTTTCCAAGGCTGCTTTTATTCGCGTATCGTCTGTTATGTTGCCTGTTTCATCCATCGGAACATTAAAATCGCATCTTACAAGGGCCTTCTTGCCCTTTACTTCAATGTCTCTTACTGTTTTCTTCATTCTTTCTCCCACCTTCATAAAAACTAGGACTATCGGCATGGCCTTCCGTTAGTCCCAGAACATATAACTTAATCGGCAGTTTAAAGGCAAGCTGCCGTTAATTATCCTCTACTGATGATCTACCTCATACATATGTTTTATTAATTCTAATATTTTACTTGAATATCCATATTCGTTATCATAAAAAGCTATGAGCTTAAAGAATTTATCATTTAACTCAATACCTTCTCTGGCATCGAATATGGAAGTGTGACTATCTCCTATAAAGTCTGAAGACACCACTTCATCGTCTACATATTCTAAAATTCCATGTAAATAAGTTTCTGAAGCCCTTTTTACAGCTCTACAAATATCTTGATAAGAAGCAGACTTCTTTAGCACTACATTTAAATCTATCAAAGATACATTGGCCGTTGGAATTCTATAGGATATTCCAGTCATTTTGCCAGCCAAAGCCGGTATTACAAGGCCTACAGCCTTTGCAGCTCCTGTTGTAGACGGAATTATATTTCCAAAAACGCTTCTTCCTGTTCTCCAGTCCTTCATAGATCTAGCATCTACCACTTTTTGCTTTGCTGTGGCAGCATGAATTGTGGACATAAGCCCTTGTTCGATGCCAAAATTGTCCTCCAGAACTTTACACAATGGTGCCAGGCAGTTAGTAGTACACGATGCATTGGATACTACATCCATGTCATTAGTGTAATCTAAGTGATTTACACCATATACGAATGTCGGTGTTGTCTTGTCCTTAGCCGGCGCTGATATAATTACTTTCTTAGCTCCAGACTTCAGGTGGTCTAATGCTTTTTCTGTGGTCGTATAGGCGCCGGTTGCTTCTATGATGTATTCTGCACCACAGCGATCCCAATGAATGTTCAAAGCATCAGATTGAGAAAATACAGGTATTTTCTTTCCATCAATCACTATACCTTCTTCGTACTTATCTACCGCTTTAGGAAAACGTCCAAATGTAGAATCATATTTAAGCATGTACACCATGTAGTCCAGATCTGCATTTCTCACATTAATTCCAGCAATATCAATTTCCGGGTGATCTACTGCCGCTCTAATAACCACTCTTGCAATTCTACCAAAACCGCTAATTCCAACTTTAATTGCCATGATTTACCTCCATATCTCTACTCATACAACAAAAGTTTACTATTCATAACGCCGTCTCTTTGACGACGATGGAATACCTAATTCATCACGGTACTTACTTATCGTTCTTCTTGAAATTTCAATTCCCTGTTTCTTTAACAGGTACACTAACATCTGGTCGCTGTAAGGTTTCTTACAGTCCTCACCATCTACTATTTCCTTCAACAAAGCTTTAACGCTGCTAGTAGCAACATTGCCACCTTCTGCTTCAATACAAGCTGAAAAAAAGTGTTTCAACTCAAATACGCCTTGATTAGACAATATGTATTTACCACTTATAGCTCTGCTGACAGTAGACTCATGTATACCCGCCTCTTCAGCTACTTGTTTCAGAGTTAAGGGTCTAAGCCACTTCTCCCCTTCTTTAAAGAAACTTTCTTGTGCATTTACAATTACTGTAGCCACCTTAAATATGGTATCTCTTCGTTGTTCTATGCTCTTTATAAGCCAGGTAGCCGCCTTCCACTTCTGGTTCAGGTACTCAGTCAGTTCCTGATCTCCACCGTCTTTCCTAAGTTTAGAGTAATAAGCACTTATCATAAGCTGAGGTACACCTTTATCGTTTAGCTGAATCTGCTGGTTTCCATCTTCTTCAACTACGATTACATCCGGCACTATGTAGTTAATATCTGCACCATCATCAAACCCTTTTCCAGGTTTAGGATTTAATTTCCTAATTTCGTCAAACCACTCTTGAACCTTATGTGGCTTAACCTTCAATGCTTTAGATACTTGTGCAATTCTATTATTCGCCAAGTCATCTAGTTTATTAGATACGATCATCCTTAGCTCATCAGTTAAAATGCCTTTTCTTTCCAGCTGTATAATCAAGGACTCACTTAAATTTCGAGCTCCTACACCTGGCGGATCAAAGCCTTGTATAACGGACAAAACCTTCTCAACCAAATGGTTATCCTCCAGATTAAATGCCTGACGCACATTTTCGCAGTCCACATCTAAATACCCAGAGCTATTTATATTTTCAATCAGATATTCTCCGATTTCCATTTCCTTACCAATAAGAGGTGAAAAATGTAATTGCCACCCTAAGAACTCCTCCAAAGTCGTTCCTTTAGTAACAAAATCCTCGTAGGTGAATCCGTCGTCATCGTCATCACTACCACGTTGCCACTGGTTATACGATTCTTCGCTTCTTCGGTCTTCAATGATTTTTTGCTGTATATCCACGTCCTTAGCCGCTTCGCTTCCCTTAGACTCCAGCATCGGGTTTTCTAACAGTTGATTTTGAATATACTCAGTAAGTTCTTGATTAGTCAACTGCAAAATCTGAATTGCTTGTATCAATTCAGGTGTCATCGAAAGCTTTTGTTTTTGCTCAATCGTCAGTCTATAACCTAGTTCCATTGCAACTCCTCTCCTGTTGTTTAGTATATCATAGGAGCTTTGTTATTTCACCTCAATTTTATCAAGCAAAGCAGATAAACGTCTAATGCTCCTATTGCACTGTTCATACTTAATGTTGCTATCTAAGTTATTTGCACCTTCTTCTATTCTTTTCTTAATTCTATGAGCCTTCTCAAGTTTCCTTGCGAGATATATTTTCCCTAACTGGCCCATATCAGCTAAATAATCTGGATAGGTATACTCTTCTTCTGACATTGGTTCAAGTTTATAATTTGACATCTCATTTGCTTTAGCCTTATTGGGACTAGCCGCTTCAATGATTTCACAAATATTTTCTCCTTCAGCAACAAGTTCCTCGCTAACTATTTGAAATCCGTTTAAATGAAGCCATTTTCTTACCATTGCCACATTATTTCTCGGCTGAAGAACAAAGCGTTTTATGGTCAATGTCTTTTCTAAATCCCATTCCATTATCTCAGTAATCAGAAGGCCACCTATGCCTGCCATTACGCAAACGTCTACCTCTCCTTTTTCAATTACTTCCAGTCCATCTCCAAGTCTGCATTCCAGCATTCCTTGGTGATTTACGTCTTTGATAAGCTCTATTGCCTTGTCCAATGAGCCCTGGCTTACATCGCACATAATTGCCTTAGGACTTATGCCTTCTTCCCATAGATACAATGGCAGGAAACCATGGTCCGTCCCTATGTCGGCCATGGTTTCTCCTACCTTTATTTTACTAGCAATGACTTTCAATCTGTCGCTAATCTTTATCATTATTTACTTCTCTTTCCTTTACAAGATCCTTTTCCGAAATTTATAGTGGAGTTTGTCTATTCTAGATAGTCTTTAAGCTTCTTGCTTCTACTTGGGTGTCTCAACTTTCTTAAGGCCTTCGCTTCTATCTGTCTAATTCTCTCTCTTGTAACGTCGAATTCTTTTCCAACTTCTTCTAAGGTTCTAGCCCTGCCATCTTCAAGACCAAACCTAAGTCTTAGTACCTTTTGTTCCCTATCAGTTAAAGTATCCAGCACTTCATCTAACTGCTCTTTTAACATTGAAAACGAAGCTGCTTCAGCAGGAGCAGGTACATCTTCGTCAGGGATAAAATCACCTAAATGGCTATCTTCCTCTTCACCTATTGGAGTTTCAAGAGAAACAGGCTCTTGGGCTATCTTTTGTATTTCTCTAACTTTCTCAACGGTCAATCCCATTTCTTCAGCAATTTCTTCAGGTTTAGGTTCACGACCATTGGCCTGTAATAGCTGCCTGGAGACTCTAATTAATTTATTGATAGTTTCAACCATGTGTACTGGTATTCTAATGGTTCTAGCCTGGTCTGCAATAGATCGAGTAATAGCCTGTCTTATCCACCAAGTAGCATAAGTTGAAAACTTATATCCCTTTCTGTAATCAAATTTGTCAACTGCCTTAATAAGTCCTAAGTTTCCTTCCTGAATCAAATCCAAAAACAGCATACCTCTTCCAACGTAACGTTTTGCTATGCTGACAACTAGACGCAAGTTAGCCTCACAAAGCTTCTGCTTTGCATATTCATCACCTTGTTCCATTCTCTTAGCCAGTTCGATTTCTTCGTCAGCTGAAAGTAGTGGAACTTTACCAATTTCTTTTAGGTACATCCTAACAGGGTCATCTACTGCAATTCCCTTAGGCATGGATGCATCAACGTCTATTTCACCAGTATCACTGATTACAAGACCACTATCCCTATCTACATCACTATCATCGTCATCATTATCAATTAATAGATCGAAATCATCTGGCTCGGAATCATTAATAGCAATATCCTTACCCATAAGGCTGTCATAAATTTCATCTATCATATTCTTGCTTAAATCTAGAGAATCTAGGTAATCTGCCATATCAGCGTATGTTAAGGTGTTGTTTTTAGATTTAGCACGATTTTCTAATTCTGCAAGTAATTCCTTCTTTACCTGTTCTACCGTAGCCTCATCTGCTTTTTTCTTATTCAACACATCTACTGACTCTTTAGTCATAAACTCTACCTTCCTTACTTAACTAATTTATTCTAACTTAAATTCAAATACTGATACACAAGAATCCATTCAACATATTGACTTTACGACCTTATTAGCCGTCAATATGTGCCTTTAACTTTCTCTGAATTTCTTTTAGCTGTTCCATTAGCTCTACGGACCCTTGATCGTCTTCTCCTAATAAGGCTAACTGATCTATCTTTTCTTTTTCCGAGGCTTTTAGAATCTCTAGTTGTCTCCTGTACATCAAATCTTCAAAGATATCTTGATCATGTCCCTTCATGGGAACATTTTCCATTACATCAAGTAGCGCCTGCTGTTCCTCTTCTGGTAAAATATCTAGCACACGCTTTTCATCAATATATTTATTACCACCGAATTCCATTTTTATAGACTGAAATATAGAAAATCCTAAAGAAGTTTTAAAAATATCTTTTGTTTCTTCTATTTTTTCTATATAAGACGGCGACAATAACGCTAATTTTAACAATTCTTTATCAGATGTCGGAAGTGTTTCCGCTACTGTTTTTACATGACTTACAGCTTTCTTTCTAAAATTTTTCTGTTGCTGCATAGCCATCCTTTCATTTCCACCTAACATCATTCGTATAGCTTCTTCCGAAACATTAAGGTCCCTAGCCAGTTTCTTGGTGTACACATCTTGTTCAATGGGATTTAAGGAGCTGATTACCGACACTGCTTTTTCTAAATATTTCACCTTCTGGTCTGCCTTTTCCAAATTAAACGCTGCCGCCTCCTGCTTCAGCTTGAAATCTATCCATGGCAAAGCTGATTTAACTAAGGTCATAAAAGCTTTTTTCCCATGTTTCTTTAGGAATTCATCAGGGTCCTTCCCATCGTTTACCTGCATAATTTTTACAGAGCAACCAGCATCTTTTAAGATTTCCATGGCTCGCTTTGCTGCGTTAACGCCAGCACTATCTGAATCGTAACACAATACTACGTTCTTGCTGTATCTGCTAACCAATCTGCTTTGTTCTTCAGTCAAAGCCGTACCTAGGCTGGCACCAACATTTTCGATGCCCCATTGATTTAGAGATATAACATCCATGTAGCCTTCTACAAGTATTATTTGGTCTTGTGAAACCACAGTCTCTCGACTTAGGTTAAGTCCATAAATGTTCAACTTCTTTTTAAATACTTTATTCTCTGGGGAATTGAGATACTTAGGAACGCCATTAGGATCTAAAGTTCGACCACCAAAGCCAATAACTTTCTTCGATGTGTTAATTATAGGAAACATAACTCGTCCTCGAAATTTATCGTAAAGCCTTCCATCTTTAGTTCTGGCACCTAAGCCTAGTTCCAAAATAATTTTTTCTTCGACACCTTTATCAAGTAAATAATTACACAGGCTATCCCAGCTGTCATCGGCGTATCCAAGACCGAAACGCTTGATTATCAAGTCGCTTAGACCACGCTGTCTCAAGTATGTGTATCCAGGATTTTTACCTGTAGTCAAAGTTTTAAAAAAATAGGATGCAGCCAATTTATTGGCATGGTAGTATGGCTCTAGATCAGGACCTTTTCGTCCTAAGTTAACAGGTATCCCATACTGTTTAGACAGTTTTTCAACTGCATCTGAAAAATCCAAGTTGTAGTATTTCATTACAAATTCAATAACATCGCCTTTTGCGTGACATCCGAAACAAGTGAAAATTTGCTTTTCGTCCGACACTACAAAGGAAGGTGTCTTTTCATTATGAAACGGGCAAACGCCTTTATAGTTTCTTCCTGCTCGCTTTAAAGATACTACTGAACCAACCACATCAACTATATTTATATTCTGTTTTAGATTTTCAACTGAACTATTTAACATCTCTATCTCCAGCCTTTAGGTACAAATAATTCCTTGTAGGTTCTAATAGCAAATCGGTCTGTCATTCCAGCAATGTAATCCTTCACTGCCACTGAAACATGATCTGTTTCTAGTATTCTTTCATACTCCTTCGGCAGCTTTTCTGGATGTTTCAAAAAATACTGATAAAGTGATGTAATAACCACTTCTACCTTGGCTAAATCCTCTTCTTTCTTTACACGATTGCTCCTATACACGTTTTCGAACATAAAATCTCTTAATTTTAACAGACCATCGCCATATTCCTCACCCATAGTTATAAAAGGGCCTTCCTGGCTATTTTCTATTACTTTTCTCACCATAGTATCAATTCTTTCTCTGTGACTATGGCCAAATAGTTCAATAGACTCACGAGGCAGTTGACTTTCATCTATTACTCCACTTCTAATGGCATCATCTATATCGTGATTAATATAAGCGATTCTATCGCTCAAAGCCACTATCTGCCCTTCTAGGGTGGATGCTACCAACTTTCCAGAATGGTTTAAAATCCCATCTCTCACCTCTTCAGTTAAGTTAAGACCTATCCTGCTTTGGGTAGTTTCCAGGATATCGACCACCCGCAAGCTTTGTTCGTTATGGCTGAAGTGTCCATGAACTTGATCCAGTATGGTCTCACCGTTATGGCCAAAAGGCGTGTGGCCTAGGTCATGGCCCATAGCGATGGCTTCTGTCAGGTCCTCATTTAGGTTTAACGCTCTAGCAATAGTTCTTGCCACCTGACTCACCTCAAGGGTATGGGTCAGCCTCGTTCTGTAATGATCTCCTTCTGGTGCCAAAAACACCTGAGTCTTATGCATTAAACGTCTAAACGCTTTGGAATGTATAATTCTATCTCTATCGCGCTGAAATTCTGTTCTCAACGAGCATGGTTTTTCATATACAGCTCTTCCTTTAGAGTTAGCTGACTTACAAGCCCTATCTGATAACTGAAGTTCTCTTTTTTCTAAATCTTCTCTTGTAAACATCATTCAGCCTCCTTCATTAATTTGCTTATACGCCAGTATGTCCAAAGCCTCCGTCGCCACGAGCTGTGTCGTCTAGACTGTCTGCCAGCACTAGCTTTGCTCTTTCATATCTAGCTATGACTACTTGTGCAATACGCAACCCATCTGTTATAGTAAATGGCTCTTGGCCTAAATTAATCATCGGAACCTTCAGTTCCCCTCTATAATCAGCATCGATAGTGCCGACACCGTTTACCATAGTTAGTCCATGTTTTATGGAAAGGCCACTTCTTGCTCTGACCTGGGCTTCGTAACCCTTAGGAAGTTCCATGTAAATCCCTGTAGGTATCAAAGCTCTCTCCCCCGGTTCTAAAAGCATGTCGCCTTCTGGTAAATATGCTGGCAGATCAAAGCCAGCAGCGTCTTCTGTTTGGTACTTTGGTACTCTACCACCTTCGCTTTTTATTTTTATTTCTAGTGTTTCTGTATTTTTCATCTTTAAATCTCTCATTTTAAAAATTGATTGTGTCGTTGGACACACCTCTCCAACAATACTTGCTTTCATCAGTAATAAGCTCTTTAATGTTATCTATATCTTCCATTGTAACCTTATCATATCCTTCAACTAGCTGATCCATTTCTAAAGCAGCTCCCCTTGTAAGCAGTGATTTTCCATTAGCTAACATTCTAGTTGACACATTTTCATTGTAAAAGACAAGGTTGGATTTTAGCTGGGTTTTGGATGATTCAAGCTCTTCCTTGGTGATTCCATCTCTCTTTAGCTTTCGAAGTTCCTCTATTATAGCATTTACTGCCTGTTCTGTCTTATCATGGGCTACTCCTGCATAAATAGTAGTAATTCCACCATCTATGTAAAATGTTGTACTCCCGTATACTGAGTAGGCTAGAGCCTGCTGTTCTCTGATACTCTGAAATAGCCTAGAACTCATGCTGCCTCCCATTACGTTCATCAATATGGACAAAGCAAAACGTCTTTCATCTAGGGATGACAGCCCTGGTATTCCTAAAGCTATATGACTTTGCTTTATATCCATAATTTCAGTTGATGCGTCTGGTTTAAAGATTCCATTTACTTCTGGTCTCTTCTTTTGGCCGGATTTAAGGTTCTTAAAAGCTCCATTATAAAATTCAATCACTTGGTTTTCATCGAAGTTTCCTGCAACAGAAACTACAATGCTGTCTCTAGTGTAATGATTAGCCACATAATCTACCATAACATCCCTTGTAATAGCCTCTAAGGTTTCAGGTGTGCCGATTATGGACTTGCCTAAATTCATGTGGGAAAATACGGCTTCAGTGATGTTTTCAATAACTAGGTCATCTGGTGTATCTAAGGTCATTTTAATTTCTTCTGCAATAACCTTACGTTCCTTGTCCATCTCTTTCTCTAGGAAAATAGAATTTTCTACCATATCCACCAGAATTTTAGCACCATCTATCATTGCAGTATCCATGGTTTTAATAAAGTAGCAAGTCATTTCTTTGCTAGTAAAAGCGTTGGACTGCCCTCCAATGGCATCTACTGCTTCTGCCAGTTCTCTGCCAGTCATGGTTTCTGTGCCATTGAACATCATATGTTCAACAAAGTGCGAAATTCCACTATGTTGCTCCACTTCGTTAACTGCACCTGTCTTTACCCATATACCGGTAGCAACAGATTTTACATGGTCTAGCTTCTCTAAAACCAATCTTACTCCTGAATCTAAATCTACTATTTTTATCATCTATTTTCTTACCTCACGTTTTCCTAACAGACTTCTTACGAAGTTTATAGTTATAAGTCCAATTATAACTAATCCAAAATAACCTTCTACTGGGTATACGTATGCCACGATATTCTTAAATCCAAACATACCTAATGCAAATCCAATTAATGCAAAGATTATAACCTTGTATTTCCATTTATCATTCATCTTCAACTTGGTACAAAAACCGTAGTATGTACTTGTAGCTGCAGAATACATTGCAAAGAAAAGTACAAGAGTAAATAGGATTCCCGCAAACTTTCCTAGCTTAGAGGCAAAGCCAAGCATAGGTAACTCCAGTATGTGAGAAAGCTGGCCATCCATCTGCAGTGCAATAACAAGCAAAAGACCTAACGCCCCTATGAAAACACCACCTAGCGCAGCTCCCACAAGGGCACTTTTTCTATTCTTAGCTTCTATGGCAGAGTGAGCCATTATAGGAATTGTTCCCATTACGTTATAAGCCACGTATACAAAGGCTGCCAGACCCCAAGTAGCTGCCATAGGTGTTGGCTTTGCTTCTGCTGGAATATCTGTTAAATTGTCGTAAGTTAAAATAACAGCGATACAAAGCAGTACATCAATAGTAAAAAGAATTGGAGTTACAACTCTAAACACCTTTGACACCCTTTGAAAATCTCCTAAAACAGTGGCAATTGTCAGTCCTACCACTAACAGCCCTCCAATTATTTTACTAATGCCAAACTGCTGATATAACAAAGCCCCTCCTGCAGCTGACATGGAAACTAGCGCAGTATAAATAAATACTGCCACTAAATATCCCAGCGCCTCGCTAAGCCATCGGTTTTCAAAAGGCAATATAATTTTTCCCATTTCAGCAGTATTTAATGTAATGGCTAAATAGCAGGTCATAAATCCTACGGCCACAAAAAGAAAAGTAGCAATTGCTATTCCATAAACGGCATTGTTTCCAAATAGACCAAAATACTGCCATGCTTCTCTACCCGAGGCAAAGCCTGCACCCATGATAGTCCCCAAATACATTATAGCTACACTGCCTGCTGATAGTCCCAGTTTCCTCTGCTTGTCCATACCTACACCACTCATATAGTCACTTCCTCTTATTATTCATCTCCGTAGTTTAATGCACTGGAGAAATCTAATACAATTTCTTCGCCTAGTCTTGCAAGCCTGGCCTCCGCAAAGGCATCACGCGGTGGCATCATAGTAACTTCATCATCTTTCTCTACAGAGCAGCTTGCTATTTCAGAATACCACTCTTTAAATAACATAAGTCTATCGCTTAATCTTAAAATTCCATGATCGTCGCCTTCCTCCGGTTTGCAGAGAGTCATCAAATTGTCTTTTTCTGATTCTAACAGCTGAATCATCTCGCTTTCTTCTCCTGGTATGCTTCCAATAATATCATCGAAGTAGCTTTCGATCAGCTGGCAAAAAGTCTCTAAGTCCACCTGCCCCATTAGCTGATATACCACATCTGGATCGAAAGGATCTTCATACTCCAGAAGCTCTGCCAAATTTTCAAAGTACATAAATTCACTGGGGTCTTCTATATCCAGTATTTCGTATAGTCGTTCTAAATCCATTAGTTTCCATCCTCTTCCATTGTTTTTACACGTCTATTTTGCACGTTTTCAACTGTGCCCTAAGCCCTTTACTATTCTGGTGTTTGCAACTAAAGGTCTAGGTTTTTAAACTTAATATTGAGCTCTTCCTTATCACGTCCTAAGATTCGCTCTATCATCATCATGAAATTCTCCGATAAGTCGCTGGCGTAAAAGATATTTTCTTTTAAGTCCACTTCTCTTTCAGAAAACATATCCCCCTTTTCCAGTTCCATAGCCACTGCTGTGGCAACTTCCCTAGATGAACTAATGATGTTCACATTAGGATACAATCTTTTCAAATTATCTCCGATTAAAGGATAATGTGTACATCCCAAAATCAAATTGTTAATACGGTTTTCCTCGATAAACTGATCTAAGTAGTATTTTAAAGTCAAATCCATAATCTGATTATCGATAATTCCCTCTTCTATTAAAGGCACTAAGGCTGGACATGCTTTAGAGAAAAGTTGTAACTCCGGCTTGATACTGTGAATTTTCTCTTCGTAAGCCTGTGATTTTACGGTTACCTTAGTAGCTAAAATTCCTATTTTATCATTCTTATTACAAAGCTTGGATACTTCTCTTGCAGTTGGCGAAATTACGCCGACTACAGGTATGTCCTTATATCGCTTTCTTAATTGTTCAATACATGTTGCGCTAACCGTATTACAGGCTATCACTATCATTTTTACGCCTTTTTCAACTAGGAAATCTCCTATTTGAGTAGTAAATTGCCTAATGGTATCTACTGACTTAGATCCGTAAGGAGTCCTCGCCGTATCACCGTAAAAAATTATTCTCTCCTTAGGCAACTCTTTCATTACATGGGTGACACTGGTCAAGCCACCAATTCCAGAGTCAAAAAAGCCTATAGGTCTGTTATCCATCGTTTAATTCCTTTCAGATTTATGTTATACTGTCAGTAAATTTTATTATACTACATAGGAGGGGATTATGGACACTAAAAAATTGAAAAAGCGTAATGAAATCGATCCCGCTTATCAATGGAATATAGATACCATGTATCAAAGCATGGACCAAGTCAATGCTGATATAGAGGAAATCCAAAGATTGGCAGGAGAATTTAAAGCTCTAAGTGGCAAATTCACTAAAAATGGCACAACACTTCTAGAGGCCATAAAGGTCATGGAATCCATTGATAGAAAGCTGGAGCACTTGTATGTTTACAGCCGAATGAAGCTAGATGAAGACAACAGCAATAGTATTTATCAGGAACTAAATGGCAAGGTTAGCACTTTAATGGGTCAAGTAGGAGCGGATATGGCCTTCTTTACTCCTGAATTAATGGAGCTTACCAATGATCAAATCCAACTTTTTTACGAAGAGGAAGCAGGTCTTGCCCCTTACAAGTTCTTTTTAGACGATGCTTTTAAACTAAAGCCTTATACTTTATCAAAGGCAGAAGAAGCTTTGTTAGCCCAGTTAAGCCCAGTTACAGATTGTGCTCACAAGACATATACCATGCTAAACAACGCCGATATTAAATTCGGAACTATTAAAGATGAAAACGGTGTTTCTCACCAACTGACTCACGGCAACATGATCAATTTCATGGAAAGCCACTGTAGGGAAATCAGGGAAGAAGCTTTTACTAAAATCTACGAAACTTACAAAAGTCAGATTAACACGATTGGAACCTTATATGCCAACAGCGTTACAAAAGGAGTTACCATGTCAAAGATAAGAGGCTTTGACGGCGTAATGGAAAGAGCTTTGTTTGGAAACGACATTCCGACTTCAGTTTACAATAATCTCATAGACGTAGTAAGGAAACATCTGCCTGCTCTTCATAAGTACATGGCGCTGCGAAAAGAAGTTCTAGGCCTAAGTCAGCTACATATGTACGATGTTTACGTGCCTTTAGTGAAGATTGAAGATAAGGAAATTTCATTTGATCAGGCAGTTCAAATGATTAATCAGGCTCTTAAGCCTCTTGGACAGGAGTACCTAGATATTATGAATAAAGGCATTCAAGAAGGATGGGTTGATGTATACGAAAATGAAGGAAAAACATCAGGAGCCTACAGTTTCGGGTCTTATGACAGCTATCCGTTCATTCTTATGAACTACACCTCTAAATTGACAGATGTTCTAACTTTAATTCATGAAATGGGACACTCTATGCACTCCTATTTCACTAGGAAGAACCAACCATTTATCTATGGTGATTACAGTATTTTCGTTGCAGAGGTAGCTTCAACAGTTAATGAATGTTTGCTAATGGAACATCTTTTGGCCAACGAAGAAGACCATCAAATGAGACTCTTCCTAATCAACAGGTTTATAGAGGAATTTAGAACGACCCTCTTCAGACAGACTATGTTTGCAGAGTTTGAGCTTATTACTCACAAATATGTAGAACAAGGTGGAGCCTTAACGCCAAAATGGCTTTCAGAGCAATATTCCAAACTAAACCAAGACTATTTTGGACCTTCCATGGAACAGGATCAGCTAATACAGTACGAATGGGCAAGAATACCTCACTTCTACCGTCCGTTTTACGTATATCAGTATGCAACAGGCTTTTCAGCAGCCAATGCAATTTCTTCTAAGATTTTAAAGGAAGGTCCAAGCGCTGCTAAGGACTATTTAAAATTCCTTTCATTAGGTAGCAGCATGTATCCTGTAGATGAACTGAAAGTCGCCGGAGTTGACATGAGCCAGCCAGAAGCCATAGAAGCAGCAATGAATAAATTCACCTGGCTGGTAGATCTACTAGAAAAAGAATTATCAAACACTGCAATTTAGTTTTGATTGAGAGGCAGTTATGAATAAAAAGGTAGTAATATACAGCAGCACTACACCGTCTTCCGTAAAGACGGTTAGGTTGCTCAAGCGTAAGTTAGACAAATTAGGTTGGACGATTTCAGAGGAATATGCAGACGACGCACAATTTCTCATATGTATAGGTGGTGATGGGACCTTCTTAGAGGCTGTCCATAAATTTGATTTCCCACAAATCCCCATTGCAGGCATCAATACTGGTCACCTAGGATTTTTCCAGGATTTAACACCTGATAAGCTAGATGAATTTATATTTAAAATTTCTCAGCAAGATTTTACAATACAGGAGCTTTCAACAGTTGAAGCCACAGTTTACCTTGGCCAAAATGACGTTTTAGATATCAAAGCCCTCAACGAAATTGCCATTACGGCCACTTCCAGCAGAGCAGTTCATCTAAACCTATCTATTGGAGGTAGCTTTATTGAAAGATTTAGTGGAGATGGTATTGTTACTTCATCTCCTGCAGGTAGTACGGCATACAATTATTCTCTCGGTGGAAGTATTGTAGATCCACGATTAAAATTACTTCAGGTGACACCAATTGCTCCCATGAATACTACAGCTTACAGGTCTTTCACCTCCAGCTTAATGCTACCAAGTAACTTATCGATATGCATAACTCCTGACATGGACCCATCGCCTCAAAGCATACAAATAAAATACGATGGTTACAGCCATATTTATCATGATGTAAGGCAGCTGGAAATAAATTACTCAAACACTGTCATCAAACTAATTAGATTTGATGATTACGATTTTTGGTCCAAAGTCAAAAGCAAATTCTTATAATAATTTCCTATATAAAATTCCTGTAGGAAATCCCTTTAAGGTAACGGCATCTGGCTAGTCAAGGAATTTGCTTGCTTTGTTCCTTTATTATAAATGTACTCAAAGAGAAATATATAGAAAGAGAAACATTAATACAAAATGGAAAAATTCACATTGGTCATAGGCGACCAGCATAAAGATAGACAACTAAAATCAATTATTAAAGAGGAGTTTGGTTTTTCCTCACGTATGATGTCAAAGATCAAGTACCAGCATCTTCTTCGACTAAACGGCGAAAGCGTACCTGGTTGGGTGGTAGCAAACGTTGGAGACACAGTGACAGTCAGCCTACCAGATGAACAAAGCAACTTCCCCCCTCAACCAATTCCTCTGGAAATTGTATATGAGGATGCCGACATGTTGATTTTAAACAAGCAGCCTGGAGTTACAGTCCACCCCACTCGGGGCAAGCCAGACGGCACCATTGCCAACGGTCTTATGCACTACATGGAAATGACAGAACAAAAATTCAAGATTCGTTTCGTTAACCGCTTGGACATGGACACATCAGGCCTTCTTATTATCGCAAAAAACGCTTACTGTCAACACGAGCTTTCTAAGGCCATGAAATATAACCAAGTGACAAAAAAATACATTGCTTTCACCGACGGAATAATTGAAAATGACCAGTTCACAATAGATTTACCTATTGGACGGCCTTCACCAGATTCAATTAAAAGAGGGGTTCTGGCTCCCGAGGCCGGTGGTGCCCCATCCATTACCCATGTCAAAGTACTGGAAAGATATGTAGAAAAAAATACCACTAAGATACAAGTTCATCTAGAAACTGGAAGAACTCATCAAATACGTGTTCACATGTCAGCAATTGGCCATCCACTTCTTGGAGATTGGCTCTATGACGGTCCTACTGAAAGCTTTGATCTTAGACAGGCACTTCACTCTTACTATCTAAGTTTCAAACATCCCATTACCAAGGAAATTCTAACTATTGAAGCCCCACTTCCGCCAGATTTACAGGCTTTGGAAGAATATCTTTCGTCAGATGACAACAAAGCTAACAATGGTTAACTTACCTTGCAACTACGGAAAAATTTGTAAAAATCGTTGTAATCACTTTAGTTATAAGGAGAGTTTATGACAAAGCACCTACCAGACCTTACAAGCTTCAAGAAATTTAAAACCTCAAAAGAAACAACAAGCAGGAAAATTCTGCTGGTAACTGCATTTGTCGAAAATGGTACAAGTGCCTTAGCTTTGTTGAAACAAAGCCAAATTCTCGGCCAATTCTTATCATCCGATACTTTAATAATAGTTGCAGACGGTGGTTTAGACGTGGCTATGAATTTAGGTTTAAATCCTCATATAGTCGTTGGCGATATGGACTCAAGTAAAATGCCTAAGTCGGTATTGGAAAGTCTTTCCACCATAAAGCTGCCAGTAGAAAAAGATTTCTCAGATACGGAGGCAATTTTAATGGCTTTGCTTGGGTATATAGATTCAGATATAGGTTCAGATATCCCCACTGTTTCTTCCCAAGTGCTGATTCTAGGAGGTTTAGGTGGCCGTCTAGATCACAGCCTGGCAAATTTAGGAATTTTGCAGCGTTATAACCATGTAGTTTCAGACCAAGGCAGTATTGTGGAAGTAATAGGTCTTCTGGACGGCAATAATTTTGTTCAATGGTTAGAGCCTGGTGTTCATACCGTAAACAAGGACCTTTGTCCTCCATTTAATTCTATAGGCTTTGCTGCTCTTGAAGAGGTTAAAGGCGTTACACTGACAGGACTGAAGTATTCTACGGAAAATGCTACTTTGATGCCTCTTAGTAGCTTTGCTATCAGCAACTCCTTTTTAGATTGTGATGGAAAAATTACTATTGCGGAAAAAGGGCTTTTTGCAATTAGAACACTGTAAGCTAATCTAGCTTGCGCAGTGTTCTTTTTTTTGCCTTGTAAATCTTCTGGTCTACTTAGTTTTAGTTTTATACAAAATTCTCATTTTTACCTTGTAATTTTTTGTTATTTAAACCAAATTATTACTTTAATTTTATTTCTATTGACAAATATCTTATCAACACGTATAATACTCATATATTAT
>F241_Great_Cormorant__coassemble_560_pt1 | contig 28865 bp, 17 predicted proteins | sample F241_Great_Cormorant__metabat2_high_PE_004 | metagenome-assembled genome bin F241_Great_Cormorant
ACTATGTAGTTTTTAATTCTTCATTTAATGGGAGAGCGTTAGCTCTCCCGTTTTGATGTACAAGTTTGTCAAAAAGCCGCAAAATGCCAACTACCAGATGGTAAAAACCTGCATAGTTGGCATTTGTATTTTTATGTTTTTCATAAAAGTGTTACAGAAAATAACTGTCATCCATTTTGAATATTCGACGATTGCTGTCCAAGATTCCTTCGTCTTTCATTGATTTTAGTTCCCTCATCATGGCAGCTCTGTCTACGTTAAGATACTCAGCCAGTTTAGAAAGACTCATAGGAATTTGAAATGTACAGCATCCGTTACTACATATACCTGATTGGGCACATTGATATTTTAGGTAGGCCAATAATTTATCTCTAGTTGTTGGTTGTGCTAAAATGGAAATGTGAAGAGATAAAGCCTGTGCTTTTTGGGCGGTCATCATGAATAAATTGCTTATGAGCTGGCTATGATGAGCACATAAGTTCTCACAAGGCGAAATGATATGTTCGTAGTCAAGGTACATTACAACACAATCGCTAGTTGCAGTTATGGTGTAAAAAAATTGCTGAAGGGGCATGGCGAACAAATCTCCAAAAACATCGTCTTTAGAATAGCTTTCCAATAGAAAAACCCCGCCTTTATCATTGAAAATCTCCAACTTGGCTGTACCTGCAATGACCATTGCAAGTCTTTTAGGCATGTTAAACTCATATTCGAGAATTTTCTCACCTTTTGCATAAAACTTAGTTACGGGCTTAAAACAAGGAATCATCATTTCGACGCTTTCGTCGCTGATCATTTCCATTAATTTACTATTTTCTATTATCTTATCCATGGTTCTTTCTCCTAGTTACATTCGATATCGACAATGTAATGGTACAACAAGTTGGTAAATTTGTCACTATTTAGTTGCTTTGATGGGATAATTTAGTTAGCTGTCACGCTACCTATAAGTCATCATTCTCGTTATGGTCATTGTTGTCTAATATTGGTTTTATGGCTCTTTCTAGGATGCCGTTTAAGTAGGCAATAACAATTCCGTAATTGGTGAACGGAACTTGCTTGACCACGGACTGGTGCTGTCTATGTTGCACTTGTTTGTCAACAAGCATGCATCCTCCACAGTGGATTACTAAATCATATGGGGAAAGGTTGTCTGGAAATGCTTTACCTTGTGTAAAGTGAAAGTTGAAAGTCTTGGCACAGTGTTTTTGTATCCAGGATGGAAGCTTAACGGTGCCTATGTCATCACATTGTCTGTGATGGGTACAACCTTCAGAAATTAATATGTTAGCCCCGTCATTTAGTGTATCTAAAATGTGGGCACCTTGGACCATGGCTTTGATATCGGCTTTCAGCCTTGCAAATAATATGGAAAACGAAGTAAGGGGGATGCTTTCGTCTAGTATTTTAGCTACTGCATGGAAGTCTTGGCTATCTGTTATGACTAGAGCAGGTGGTGCGCTTAAAGCAGCAAGGGCAGATGAAAGCTCATGTGTCTGTACCACAAGAACGATTGCATGATGATCTAAAGCATCTCGTATTGCTTGGACCTGTGGCAGTATTAGCCTTCCTTTAGGTGCAGATGAATCTATTGGTGTTACTAGGATTATCACTTGATTTTTACGGGCTAGACCTGATAGCAGGGTTGTTTTGTTTTTTTCTGCTGATAATTCTATGGCTTTTAAGGTTAGAGCATGGCGAAGTTTATCAATGTCATCCTTATGTTTGGCCGATATAAACAAAGCATGCTCAAGGTCTATAGAATCCTTAGACGCTGCATCACCGCTACTTGAAGGTGCTTTTTCTGTCAAATTGTCTTTGAGCAGCTCCACATAAATAGATTTCTGACTATTTTGTACCAGGTCACATTTATTTAATACTAGGATAAAAGGCGTTTTATCATGGTGGAGACGGGCTAGTAGCTTTGATATGGTGGGGATTTTGTCGTTATCGCCTACATCGCAAACCACTATTGCTAAATCCATATTGGTGATTTCCTTGTACGTGGCCTCCATTCTAGAAATGCCCAGTGGCGTGTTGTCGTCAAGACCAGCAGTATCAATAAATGTTACCGGCCCTGCAGGTAAAAGCTCCATGGCTTTTTTTACAGGATCAGTTGTTGTTCCTTTAATTTGAGAAACGATGGATACTTGTTGCTGAGTAAGACCGTTAATAACAGTGGATTTTCCTGAATTAACACACCCTAAGATACCTATTTGTAGTCTATTGGCGGCTGTGGCGCTGTTAAGTGGGTTAGTGGTTTCTTTGTTCATTACTTAGCTCCTTTGATTTCCTACACAGAGTGGGGCTTTTATAGATTGAGGCCTGTATCATATGAAAATTATACCACGGCTTTTTATAACCTGAAGTCTCGCTGCCCATTTTTGATTTCCACCAAGTGATCCTCTGTCAATTTTTTTACTTTTTCCATAGGAATGTGTTTGATTTGATCTGAAATAACTTGTTCACCCACTTCTTTTGTTTCTTGCCCACTGTAGTCTTCTAGGTATTCTTGAAGGGTCATCAAAGCATTTGGCAGGCAACAATTCTGAATTTGTCCGCTCTTGCATAGGCTCATAAATCTGTCCCCAGTTCGTCCTTCACGGTAGCAGGCTGTGCAGAAACTAGGAACGTAGCCTAACTCCATAAGCCATTTGACTACTTCTTCAAGAGTTCTATTGTCGTTAACATCGAATTGTTGTGACTTGGAATGATCTATTTGTGGCTGGTGGTAACCACCTACAGATGTTTTGGAACCTCCGCTTATTTGCGAAATACCTATTTTTAGGCCTTTTTCCCTCATCTCTTGACTTTCACGAGTTGACATAATCATACCTGTGTAAGGTACAGAAATCCTAATAATGGCAATGATCTTAGAAAATAGCTGATCGTTAATACCACCGTCAACACCACCGTCAAACTGGCTAGGATCGATATTTTCTGCAGGTCTTACTCTAGGAACACTGATAGTATGTGGTCCTACACCGAATCTAGCTTCTAGATGTTGGCTGTGCATCAGTAGACCTGCTAATTCGTAACGATAAGATTTCAGGCCAAATAAGACGCCGAGGCCTACATCATCGATACCTGCTTCCATTGCTCTGTCCATAGCTTCTGTGTGCCAGTTGTAGTTATGTTTTGGTCCAGTAGGGTGTAGGCTTTCATATGTTGCTTTGTCGTATGTTTCTTGGAATAAAATATATGTACCTATACCTGCGTCTTTCAACTTCTTGTAGTCCTCAACTGTGGTCGCTGCAATGTTTACATTCACCCTTCTTATGGCACCATTTTTATGTTTAATAGAATAAATAGTTTTAATGGACTCAAGAATATAGGAAAGAGGGTTGTTAACAGGGTCCTCTCCTGCTTCAAGAGCAAGACGCTTATGGCCCATATCTTGCAAAGCAATAACCTCGTTTTTTATTTCCTCTTGAGTTAATTTCTTTCGCTCAATACCTGTGTTTTTATAATGATAAGGGCAGTACACGCAACCGTTGATACAATAATTTGAAAGATATAAAGGAGCAAACATAACTATTCGATTGCCGTAAAAACGCTCTTTAATTTTGCCTGCAAGATCGAAAAGCCTTTGATCTATTGCAGGGTTAGGACAGGCTAGAAGTAAGGATGCCTCGCGGTGAGTAAGGCCTTTCATCTCTTCTGCTTTTGCGATTATACTTTCAATAAGTGGATAGTTTTCAGCGTTTTCATCTGCCCACTTTAACGTATCTAGAATTTCTTGATGGTTAATAAATTCATCAGCCTTTGTTGAATAAGGATTGTACATTGTTATCGCCTCCATTAAAAGATAATTATATGTTCATCAATCAATGCAATTACATATTTATATGACAAAGCAACTGCATTTGAATAATTGGTTATCATAAGCTTTATATTGGGGTTTGATGATTAGGAAAGTCGCCTCGTGATATTACTGCCTCGAAGCCCCAACTTTTTAGCCAGCTATTGAGTTTATCAAAATCCTTCTTGGTATTTAAACCAGTTACTTCCTTGTTATCGTACAAATTATAGTGACGCCTGAAATCTTCTGGCGTTAGATTAGGCATTAACACATTGGCCCCCCAGTTTATTCCGGCTATACGCCCGTCCTCTGTAGCTGTTCCAAGAGCCGTAGTAGATGGAATAAGCAGCCTCGGATTAATGATTCTAACAAGGGCCAACAGCTTTAAAGTCTGTTGATAGCAGCCCTTTGGCATCTGTGAAAAAGGTGTATTAGAGGCAGGAAGAAAGGGGCCTATGCCTACCATTGCCGGTTGAAACTGAGCTATAAACTGCAGATCTGATACTAAGTTGGATAGCTTTTGATATGGGCTTCCAACCATGAAACCTGCACCGGTTTGAAAACCGATTTCCTTGAGAGTTGAAAGAGATTTCATTCTATTTTTAAATGACATTTGGCCAGGATGAAGCATTTGATAATGTTTTTCGTCTGCAGTCTCATGACGAAGCAAGTATCTGTCAGCACCGGCTTTGTATAATTTGTGGTAGCTTTCAAAGGAACGCTCACCAAGAGACAAGGTGAGAGCACAGTCTGGAAACCGATTCTTTATCTTACTTATCATAGAACAAAGCACCTCATCGGTAAAATATGGATCTTCGCCACCTTGTAACACGAAAGTTCTAAAGCCAATGTCGTATCCCTTCACGCAAGCTGCAAAAACTTGGTCTTCATTTAACCTGTATCTGACAACAGCTGAATTACTTTTTCTGATGCCGCAGTATAGACAATCGTTTTTGCAGTAGTTGGTCAACTCTATAAGTCCTCTGATATATACATGATTGCTAAAATAAATACGTCTTTTTTTATTTGCTGTATCTCGCAGTAGGTTTAGAGCTTCTTCATCGGCTTCAAAGAATACATAATGTAATAGTTCTTTAGAAATATGATGTTTCTCAAAAGAAGATATAACATCTGCCATATTTTTTAATTGATTTAAACCTTTCATCAATATTTTAGCACACCTCTCATTAATAATTTATTACACCTCTATATAATGTTTAATTCATAAATTTTAAATAACTCTTATATATATATTATCATAATGAATACACAGGATAAAGATATGATATGATAAACTTTCAGGTATTATGATATAATAGAACAAAGGCTGATAAATCTTTTATATAAATAGCAGAAAAGGCTGCTTATATCCTACCGTTTAAAATGGGTAGGAAAAAACTATTCTATAAGAGGTGAAAAAATGAACGAATATATATTTAATGCGGAACAAGCGACAGAGCAGGTTGTGGAATGGATTAGAAAGTTTTTTGAAGAAAACGGGAAAGGATGCAATGCTGTAGTTGCCATTAGCGGTGGGAAAGATAGCTCAGTTGCTGCTGCCCTTTGTGTAGAAGCACTAGGTAGAGATAGGGTTATTGGTGTGTTGATGCCACAGGGCAGACAACATGATATTGACGCATCTAAAATGCTAGTAGATCACCTTGGTATTGAGCATTACGAAATCAATATAGGCGACGCTTGTGAGGCTATTACCAAACAGATTAGTGAATTGTTACCTATAACATCCCAAACGAAAACTAATCTTCCTGCCAGAATCAGAATGAGTACAGTGTATGCAGTCGCTCAATCTAAGAATGGAAGAGTTGTAAATACCTGCAACTTATCTGAAGATTGGGTAGGTTATTCAACTCGTTATGGAGATAGTGTAGGTGATTTTAGCCCGTTATCATTTTTTACAGTTACTGAAGTAAAGGCTATAGGCCGTTATTTAGGATTACCTGACGCTCTTGTTGAGAAAACACCTATAGATGGTCTATCAGGTAAAACAGATGAAGAAAATCTGGGCTTTACTTATGCAACCTTAGATTATTATATAAGAACTGGAGTATGTGAGAATCAAAGGATAAAGGAAGAAATTGACAGGAGAAGACAAGTCAATAAGTTTAAATTGGAACTTATGCCTTCCTTTAAATGGGAAGGACCTATTAAAGCTTAATCTATGGCAAAAAAACAATTCCATGAATAAAAAATAATATATATAGGTAATTTGGGTATAATATAATAAACAGATTATCAGGAGGTATTCAATGGGGATTTTTGATTTTAAGCCGGGAAATAGTATTGATGAGGCCATAGAAGAATTTAAGAAGACAGAAGGGAGCATGCTCATCGATGTTCGAAGTGAAGAGGAGTATGTTCAAGGCCACATACCTGAAAGTAAGAATGTTCCACTGCCTTCCATTAGCCTTGTAAGCAAGATAATTAAAGACAAAAAACTACCGATATATTTGTATTGTCATAGCGGCATAAGAAGTGAGCAAGCAGCTATGGAACTTGAGATAATGGGCTATGAAAATGTTAAAAACATTGGTGGAATCATAAATTATAAGGGTCCTATAACCAAATAAACTAAAAGTAGTGTTGACTAAATAGGGGGAAGTTAAGATGAAGTTTAAAATGATTCACGAAAATTATAATGTTACTGATCTTGATAAGTCATTGTCCTTTTATGAAAAAGCTTTGGGATTAAAAGAAATACGAAGAAAAACAGATAAAGAAGGATCCTACATTATAGTCTACTTGGCCAATGATGAAAGTGACTTTCAGCTGGAACTAACCTGGCTTAAAAATCACCCTCAACCATACAACCTTGGAGATGAAGAGTTTCACTTGGCTTTTAGAACAGATGATTTTGAGGCGGCCCATGCTTTACACCAAGAAATGGGATGCATTTGCTTCGAAAATAAGGACATGGGAATTTACTTTATTCAGGATCCTGACGGATACTGGTTGGAAGTTTTGCCACCACAGTAGATGTGTCACATTAGTGATATAGTAAATAAAATACCCGATTCGAAACCGTATATCAACTTAATAGGTTGGTAAAAGTCACTGAATCGGGTATTTTAATTAAATTACTTTGATGTTAGTTACTTTAAAGTCTACAGAAGAGTTTAAAGCAAAAGTTCATTGTTATAAGTGTCTTAAGTCATTTTACATATCTGGCTACTGCTCTTCCATGAACAAGCTCTCTACTTGACTTGCCCATGAATCTTGGGAAGCGGGGCACCATTTACCACTTATTTGGCTAATGGTAGTTAGTCCGATATCTATGTAATTGTACTTTAGATTCCTTATGAACGCCTGAACGCCTTCGATGTCATCATTAAAATAAATTGGATTTTCTGCCACTGAAAGTCCACCGAAGTTGTGGTAGTTCAGACAGGCGTTACTAGTCCAATTTCCAGTTTCTAGTCTTGAAATGGCTAAAGCAAGGGCAGGATCTACGCCTTCTTCAGCACATACAGCTCTTATTAGACCTCTTGGATCTGTAGGGTAGGCAGGCTGACTAGGTTCCTGCTCCTCAGCTGCTGGTGGCTCTGGCAACGGTGTGTTTAGAGCCTTGTGTATTTCTTTAAATAAATCTTTCTCGTCGTAATTTATTTCTGCTGCAAGACAGTATATGGAAGAACTGATTTTGTTGCCTAGGAATCCTTTTGAAAAATCAAATCTTCCAAAAAGCCATGTAATAGCTAACATTACAGCTATTACAGCAGCAATTTTTTGTGAATAGTTATGTTTGTTATCTCTTTTTTCCCAAGTAATCGAGCAGCTCGTCGGACAGATTGTTCCCTTAGACATCTTCTTCATCACGCCACCTCCTATAATGTAACGGACGAAAGAGCTTCAGTAAAATCCTCTTTCTTGCTGTCTATCTAATGCATTTCCTAAGCATTTTGACAATATACCATAAATTACGGAATATGGCAAGTAAAAAAGGAAAAAATTCACAGAAGATATGTGTATTGAAATAGAAAACCTAGATATTTACAAGTAGGTGACGTTAAAATGCTAGAAACTGTAATAAATGGAAATTGTCCTTATAAGAGTATTTGTGTTATTATATATGAATAAGAATTTAATGAGAGGTGTTTATTTGTGGAAAAAATAAAGAGATTGAGTCCCGGGGTGGCTAGTTGCTTTGTTATGGCGGTAATATGCTGGTATTTAGGAGAGATGTTATCCATGGTAGGCGGTCCAGTTTTTGCTATACTTATGGGAATGATTATAAGACTGTTTCATCATGGCTGGCATGCTAATCAGGAAGGCATTAAATTTACATCAAAGAAAATACTGCAGTTAGCTGTAGTATTTTTAGGGTTCGGATTAAATTTAAAGCAAATTGGTAAGGTAGGAATGACGTCGTTGCCAATAATTATAAGTACAATTGCTACTGCTTTGATTGTAGCTTATATTGTCCATAGAATATTTAAAATGGATGAGAAACTTTCTATTTTAGTAGGTGTTGGATCTTCTATCTGTGGAGGCTCTGCTATTGCAGCTACGGCACCAGTAATTAAGGCGAAAGATCATCAAATCGCACAAGCTATTTCAGTTATATTCTTTTTTAATGTAGTTGCTGCTTTGGTGTTCCCAAGTTTAGGTGAATTGCTGGGATTATCTAATGATGGTTTTGGCCTTTTTGCTGGAACTGCAGTAAATGATACTTCTTCTGTTACTGCTACTGCAGCTGCGTGGGATGGTGCTCATCCTGGGGCTAACACCCTTGATATGGCAACTATTGTAAAACTAACTAGAACACTTGCCATTATTCCTATAACGTTGGTTCTTGGATTGTACGAGGCTAGAAGAGAGAAAAAATTGGGACATAGTGAGGGCAAAAGCAACAAAGGTAAAGTATTTCCAATGTTTATACTGTACTTCCTGTTGGCTTCCTTAATTACAACTGTTGCGCCTATGGTAGGTATTCCAGTAGCCACTTTTAAAATTTTTAAGACCATATCTAAGTTTATGATAGTTATGGCCATGGCTGCCATAGGATTAAATACGGATATTAAGCACTTAATCAAGACAGGTGGCACTTCTTTGATAATGGGCTTTAGTTGCTGGGTTGCAATTAGTGTTGTAAGCCTTTCACTACAAAAATTTATTGGGATTTGGTAGGCTGCTTATCGATAATTCGACTATTTGTAGACTGCTTATCGATAATTCGACTATTTGTAGGCTGCTTATTGATAGGCTCAAGAATGAGCCAAGGTTACTTTAAATAGTTAATACAAAAGTGGTGAAAAAAGAGGTTTTATAGGAAGGAGAGGTGCTATGAACTATTTGATAACGGCTTTATGCGGAATCGGGCTCTTGATATACTCTATACTGTTAGGCTCTGCAATAGTATATGGTTTTAACCATCTTCCGATGAAATTAGCAGTAGACGTAGGGGAAAGGCCTATGGAAGAAAATCGAAAATTAGCAGATGTAAGCTGTAAATACACTATGCCAGCAGTATTTATCATACTAACATTCGGTATGTGGATAAAGTGGGGGTTACCACTAGCCATTGCAGGTAGTGTATACATGTGGCCTATGATTTTAATAGCCATCACAGACTACTACTATAAAGTAATACATGAGAAGTTAATTGCTGTAGCCATACTTGGCAATTTAGCATTGATACCTTTCACTGAAGGTGTTTCTACTAAATGGAGGTTTTTAGTGCCAGTAGTCATTTTCGCTATAATTAACGGCATTGGGTACTTACTGTATAAAAAAATGGCTTTTGGCGGTGGAGATTTAATGTTGCTGGTGGTTATGTGCATATCTTTAACTGGAACAGCTGTATTGTTAATATTTTTAGCATCGGTATTCTTGACTGTCTTGCATTATATCTTGTCTAAAATATTGCAGGGGACTATGAAGTTTAACGTGTCTAGTGATGGCTTTGTTCCTATGGCTCCGTATTTGGTCACCGCTATGGCAATTTACATGGTATTTTTTTTCAGGGTACCTCTTTATGATATAATCATTGGATTATAGGTGATTATAGGTGATTGTCGGATTGTAGAAGTGATTTATGGTGTCGTGCAGGTGATTTATGGGGCTATATGGCAAAATAACAGTTTTAACAAAGCTAATATAAATAGGAGAGTTTGATGAAAAATGTCTTGTTGACAATTGAATACGATGGTTCTCAATTTCATGGCTGGCAAAGGCAAAATGGGCTTTTGACTGTTCAAGGTTTGCTGGAGCAGGTGATTTCTAGTATTGTTGGCCAACCGGTAGAGGTGGAAGGAACTGGTAGAACAGATGCAGGAGTACATGCTCTTGGTCAATGCGCTACCTTTAAAAGTCAGCTAAAAATTCCTGTTGAGCGTTTAGCAAATGTGATAAATAACGGAATTGCTAAGGCTACTGAGTCAATTAACAGACCAGGACCTGTTAGGATAATAGAAGCAAGAGAGGTTAATCAAGATTTTCATGCACGATTTAGCGCTGTAGGAAAAACTTACAGATATAGGTTAAGCCTTGGGGAACCTGATGTTTTCCAACGTAATTACGTGTATCAAATAAAAGATGAACTGGACTTGGATCTAATGGTGCAGGCGGCAAAGCTAATGGAGGGAACTAGGGATTTCGCTTGTTTTCAAAGTACTGGTGGTACACCTCGAAAAACCACCGTCAGAACTGTTTACAAGGTTGAAGTTGTAAACAGTAAGCCTTATGTGGATATTTTAGTCACTGGAAACGGCTTTTTATACAATATGGTAAGAATTATGGTTGGAACCTTAGTAGATGTTGCCAGTGGGAAGTTGGACATGAGAAAGCTGGAAGAGGCTTTGAAATATGCTGATAGAACTAAAGCCGGACATACGGCGCCGCCTTTTGGCCTAGCCATGGAAAAAGTGTATTTTAACCAGGAAGAATTGAATTTATGTTGCAACCTAAAGGATAAGGAGTAGAATATCATGAACGCAAATAATAAAAGACCAGGCTGGGACCAGTATTTTATAAAAATGGCAAAGCTAACGGCGGAAAGGTCAACTTGCATCAGAAGACAGGTAGGGGCTGTTATTGTTAAAGATAAGCATATAATTGCCACAGGATACAATGGAGCACCTAGAGGACTTGAGCATTGTACAGATATAGGTTCTTGCTTGCGTCAGGAACTAGGTGTGCCTTCAGGTGAAAGACATGAGCTTTGTCGTGCACTTCACGCAGAACAAAACGCAATTATTCAGGCGGCAACTCTAGGCCAATCTATTGAAGGTGGAACAATCTACATAACTCATCAACCGTGTATAATATGTGCGAAAATGATTATTAATGCGGGTATCGATAGAATTGTTGTGGCCGAAGGTTATCCTGATGAAATGGCACTTGAATTTTTAAAAGCGGCAGGTAAAGAAGTAGAACTTGTAGAGGATGGAGGTGAATAGCTATTGGAAATTACAACATTGAAGAATAGAGAGTTTTATCTTAAACTATCGAAACTTGCTTTTCCTATGGCTGCTCAAGGTGTGGTCTCGTCAATATTAGGTCTTGTAGATAACTTGATGGTAGGGGTCTTAGGTGAGGTGCAACTTTCAGCAGTGGGAGTTGCAATGCAGGTTTTCTTTGTTCATTATCTGTTAATGTTTGGATTTATAGGGGGCACTGCAACTTATATGGCACAGTTTTACGGCTGTGGAGATAAGGAAAACATTCGTAAAGTTGTAGGCTTTACCATTGCTGTGTGCATGGGTATAGGCATCGTTTTTTTTATTCCTGGATTCTTTTTTGCAGATCAGCTTATGTCCCTTTACGTAGGACCAGGACCGGTGCGAGACTTGGCAGTTAAGTACGTAATTATAGGTAGCTTAACTTTTTTTACGCTGCCCTTTGCCTACCCTCTTCAAATGGCTATGAAGGCTACTCAGCAGACGGTTATTCCTATGGCTATTAGTGGAGCTGTATTTACTTTAAACACCATCTTAAATTACTTGTTGATTTTTGGAAAGTTTGGCTGTCCGGCTTTAGGCGTAGAAGGGGCTGCCATTGCGACAGTAATTGCACGAACATTAGAAGCTTTCATCGCCATATGGTATGTTTTATTTAGTGATAAAATTTATTTTAAAGGCCATATATCCGAGTACTGGAAATGGGATAGGGCTTTAATTAAAAAAATGGTGAAAAATGCAACGCCAACTACAATTAACGAATTTTTGTGGAGCCTTGGACAGTCTATGTATGTTGCTGCATTTGCACGAATAGGTACATCACCATACGCAGGGTATCAAGCTGCTACCACCATAAGAAGTATCTTTGCCTTTGCAAGTTTCAGCATAGGTGAGGCGGCGTTGATCATGATAGGAGAGGCACTGGGACGTAAAGATACAAAGCAGGCATATTATTTAGGTAAGAAGCTCCTTAGAATAGGCACTATTGCAGGTGTTGTCACAGGAGCAGTTATGATCGGATTGGCATGGCCTATGACCTTGCTTTTTAATTTAACAGATACAGGGATGTACGCTGCTAGGATGGTTCTTGTAGTGTATGGTATCACCCTATGCTTAGCCATGTTTACAGGAATTAACATAGCTGGAATATTAAGAGCAGGCGGTGATACTACTTTTGCCATGTTAACAGAAGGTAGCTGTATTTGGCTAATAGGTGTACCACTGGCATTTATTACAGCTTTAATTTTCGGTTTGCCAATATACTGGTGTGCTTTAATTGTCAGACTAGAAGATCTGGTGAAGGCTGTAATTCTATATGCTCGATTTAAGAGCCGGAAGTGGATTAATACGCTGGTGCATTAAAGGCATAGAAATATTGCACTAGCATAGTTATACAAACATAGAGAAGGAAGGAAATATAAATGTCATACCACATTGTTTTATTTGAGCCAGAAATACCGCAAAACACAGGGAATATCGCAAGAACCTGTGCTGCAACAGATATTACTCTACACTTAATTGAGCCTTTAGGCTTTGAAATAGATGAAAAGAGAGTAAGACGAGCAGGGTTAGATTACTGGCAATATGTGGATTTGCGAGTTCATAAATCGCTAGACGCGTTTTTAGAGGAATATAAGAACCACAGGAAGTTTTTTGTAACCACAAAGGCAGAACAAAGCTATAATGAGCCAACCTACCAAGATGGAGATATGTTTGTCTTCGGCAAGGAGTCAGCAGGTCTACCTAGGTGGTTAATTGATGAGAATATGGATTATGCCATAAGGATTCCTATGTCGAAAAATACAATGACTAGGTCATTGAACCTGTCAAATTCAGCTATTTTAGTGGCCTACGAAGCTTTAAGGCAAGGTGGATTTGAGAATATGTATTGATTTTCAGAGAACTAGCGGCTTTATACAATTACCTATTTCATTTTGCCATCACTGATAAATTCTACAAATGATGATTATATATAAAGTTTGCAGAAAAAGACTTAAGTCTATAAAGGCTTAAGTCTTTTTTTGATGTCTTTGAGCATGAATAGTCAGTAGGTAGCAACGGCAAGACACTAATCAAGAGAAAAATTAATTTATTAAAAAATATATAAAAAACTTGACATTCATACATCGATAATTTAATGTAAAAAAGTAAAATATAGAATTTTAGAAATACTCCAAAATCTAGGGGATTAGTAGGAAAAAAGATGAGATAGCTAAGTCCTATAACATGAAAATATGGGAACTCAAGTCACACAAAAGAAAAAGGAGCATAAGAATCAATGGAAATGAAAATTAAGACATCGATGAAAAGGGTCATTAGCATTTTGCTAGCTGCCATTTTAGTCTTTGGCAGTGTGCCAGCAGAAGTATTTGCGGCATTAGGTGACAATGAAAATGTTAGAGGAGGGCCTAAGGATTATGGTGTATTTAGAGAGGTAACCAATAAGCTGGAACTTGATCCAGGGTCTGATCAGCTTTGTAAGAGAAATATGACTGGTACCCTTGATTTCATATGGCCAGAATCGTCTACTTACGTAGATGTTGTGTTTATACAAGACTTCAGTGGCAGCTTTAGTTACACAATTGATCAGGTGGGCCAGGCTGTGAAAGAAATGATCGGCACTTTAAACATGGGAACCGACATAGACGGTAGATCCCCTAAGGATAGGGCTATGATAGTAGGCTTTAAAGGTTTTCAGGGAGAGGCTACTATCTATAAGGATCATTCTGCCTCGTATAGAGATAACGACAATGGTGATTATGCCATTAAGCGTAGCAATTTAGAGTCAGAGTCAACTTCCTTGGAAAATTGGATAGATGAATACTATAATCCTAATTACGTCAATAGTGCTACTCCAACTATTGATGGCATGGCAGAAGCAAAACGCTTCTATAAGGACTTAACAGAATCTGGAGCTTACAATCAAGAGAATTATACTATTAATGGAAATCCACGCAGTCGTAAAACTATATATGTTTTAATAACAGATGGTGCTGCAAACGCTGCAAAATGGGAAAATTTACCGAAGTCAGCGAAAGACGCTTTGAACATAAATTATTATTATCAACCAAGTGCCGTAGATGGTAACAATAATGTTTCTTATTGGTGGGATGATAGAAATAATGGTTATGATGGTGCATATTATAGCTATGGTAATTATTTAGGGACAGAGCCCTATGGTGCTATGCTCGATGGAATGAAGAGCTTAGCAAAGGACATAAGACAATCAGGTGGAATAAAAGGGGCAAAGGCCAGCTTTGTCAGTGCATTTTGGGAAGACACTTCAATGCTAGGCGGATGGACTACCGGATATGGCAGCGGCTGGAATAAAATGAAGAGAAAGATGGAAGCTGCCCTTAAGGATATGGCAGATAACAATCCTAAGTTCTATGCAACTTCCAATACTAATATAGAAGACTTTAGTAAAAAACTAATTGAAGCTTTCAAGCAATCTAAATCAGAAGTCTTTGACCAAGTAAAAATTTCATTAAAAAAAGATTATGTAGGAAAGTCGTATAAGCTTCAGAGGAAAGTTTATGGACGTTATGTAGATGTAACGCCAGGTGAAAATAGTGGTATTACTGCATCGGACATAGTTGTAGATATGCAAAAACAACCTTATGGTGAATACCGATTAGTTTATCGCTTGCAAGAGTCTGAATTTATCCCTCAGGATGAAAGTCCTGTAAATGTCTCAATGGCTTTTGAAGGAAAGTTTGTAGATATTGGTTCAACTAGCGATGGTAATATACCTGTAATACCGAAGAACAATCGTACAGATTGCAGCATAGATGTAAAAAAATATGTTGGGTCTTCTGCAGACGATTATGAAAGGGGTGAAACCTATAAAGAGCTGGAATATCGCAGGCAAAACTTCTATTTCGATACTTCTTATCAACTTACAAGTCAAGTTTTAGATGCTGAAGAGTCTATAGAATTAAGTGATGATGTTGATTCTAGGCTAGAGATTTTAGATGCTTTGATCGTTGCAGGCAATGAGGCTGCAATGGTAGATGCTGTATCTTCAGCAACAAAAAAAGGCACTTTGATCGCTTCTTTAAAAGGCACTGGAGGAACGCCAAAAATAAAACAAGCTGGCAATAAGATTTACTATAAGCTGCCGGCTAAGCCTAAAAAAATTAATGGCATATCTTATCCATACGGAGAGTATGTTGGAAAGAAATATGTTTTAATAGTTCGTGTTAAGTTTAAGGATTCGGTTAACGATGAGGATATACTGGCTATGAGGACTAATTTAGAGCCAGATGGTAAGCCGACAGGAGTTCCTAACCAAGCTAATTTATTAATAGACGGAAAGACTATTGTTTCAAACAAAGCACGTGCTGTGCCTCCTATGCTAGTAAACCCGGATATTAAGAAATGGGTAGGTGGCAACAAAGATGACTTGTCATCTATCTATCAGATGAAAGACAAAAGTGATACTATTACATATAGGTTAGAAGCTGCAATGCCTCATGACGTTACAGCTTATGAAACCTTAGTATTTCGTGATGATATAGATAAGGCTTTAGAATTTCAAGATAAGTCAGTAGAAGTTATTTATGAGGATGCGCAGGGAACGCGAAAGAATTTTGTAAAAGAAAATTATAACGTTAACTTCAATGACGGCAACCTTACAGTTACATTGGCAGAAAAAAGCCCTAAGGAACAATTGTTTGAACCTATGGCTGATGGCAGGGTATATGTGTATTTTAAGGCGAAGGTAAAGTCTGGTGCCGATTTAGCCAAATACTATGATGCAGCTAAGAGCCAGATTAAGATACCTAACCTATGGACCTTAGAATTAAACAAACGTGATAAAATATCTTCCAATGTAGTAGATGTCATTGTGCCTCTGCCTGAAGTTCAGTTACTTAAGGTAGATGGTCAAAGCATGAAGCCTTTGGAAGGTGGAAAGTTTGCTTTGTCAGGTGATGGAGACAATAGAACTTTTACTACAAATGACAAGGGTATAGTAAAAATTGATAGATTGAAACCGGGAACAACCTACAGCCTTAAGGAAATTGAAGCACCTGAAGGCTATGTGATTGATAAAAACTGCACATGGACTATAACAGTTGCAGGCTCGGGTGAAGTTTCTATTACAGGAGGTCATGAAGGGTCCATAAAAGATGGTAAGATAGTTGCAAAAAACCACAAACCTGAGGCTCCGGAAATTGAAAAATTTGTAAAGGGTGAAACTGGTGACTTTGAAAAATATGACGAAAATGCCCCGTATAAAACAATGAAGGCTGGTGAAACGCTGACTTACAAAATTGAAATGCCGTTGAAGAACACTGATGGCTTTTCAAAATTAGAAGTAAAAGATACTTTAGATTCACAGTTGGAATATGACAGTCATGAGAAGCATTTTAAAGTGTACTTGAAAGAAAGTCCTGAGACTTTAATAAGCGGTAAGGTTTACCTAGAAGGACGAACCGTTAAATTTGTTAAGGAACGTGACTTCGATTTGCTAAAGAATAAGACCTTAGTTATTGAATTTAAAACTCAATTAAATGATGATTTAAAGGAATTGTTCAAAGCCCATACAGATGGAAAAGTTCCTAATGCTGCAGAGGTGGCTATTAATGACGGTAAGTTTAAAAAGTCCAACACTGTTGTAGTTCAGGCTACATCAGGGAGCTGCAAACTTATTAAGAAGATAAGCGGACCTAATGGACAAGATGTAGAAGACTTGAAAGCTCAAATGCAAGCCAACTTTAGTCTATACAAAATTGTTGGAAAATCTGATGTAAAGACAGGTGAAAAAGATGACATTTTAATAAATGACTTTGTGGTATCGAAGGATGGATTACAGGTAGATTACTTGCATCCAGGAACTTATTATTTTCTTGAACGTTCTGCACCTGAAGGCTATGTTATAGATTCTGGCATGATTCCTAAACTTGGATTTACTATACCTAATAGTGGTGGGGAGATTAATTGGGGAGATGTAACGGCTATAAATAAAAAAGCAGAAAACCCGACCATTATAAAAAAAGTAGCTTTAGAAAGGAAAGACTACTCACAAAAAGATCATTTCATACGTGAGATCGGTGCATATTGGCACTACTCTATTGAAGTAGACATACCTAACACTGCAGAAGAAAATGATTATGTAATAACAGATGAGGTGCCAGGGGTATTCAATATCAAAGGTCTTTGGGTAAGCTCTAAATCAGAAGGAGCCTTTAAGGATGATCCAAAGGCAAAGTCCTTCCTACAACCATATAGCTACGATGAACCAAATCTTGTGAAAATGGTTATTCCTAAGGATGAAATTGCAAGCTACAGAAATAAAACTATTAGAATTGAATTAAAGGTAGCAGTAAAACCGCATACTAATTTATTACATGAAGGAACTCTTGAAGCCAATGGTAAAATTCCTAATACAGCAAAGCTAGAATTTGCCGATAAAAAATTGGAATCTACAGTAAATGTAGTACCTATGGTATTAAGAAAAATAGAATTTACAAAACTGCTAGGAAAAAATCCTATGGCAGGGGTGAAGTTCACTTTATATAAGCAAGGAACAGCAACTGAACTTGGTGAGATTATGAAAAATCCTTTTACTGGTGACGATTACATATCAACCTCTAACTACGATGGAAAGGTTATTTTTGAAAATGTTCCTGCCGGAGAGTACTGGTTGAAAGAGGAGGCACCACTGGGAACCTTCCCTAATGAAGAAAAAATTAAGGTTACAGTTTCCAATAAGGTTGGCTCAGATGACAGCGGGAACAATGGTATAAGGTTTGAAACACCTTCAGGTGTAGGTATCCCATCTGATCAAGTTCATAATAACCAATTAGTTGTAATAAAAGGAGAAAAAACGTGGATAGATGATCATAATGCTAATAAAACTAGACCTGAAGCCATTAAAGTAACGTTGTTTAGAAAAGATGGAAGCTTTGGTGAGCCTGAAAGATTAGATACTAAATTAGTAGTGCAAAATGGGAAAACTGGCAAGTGGCAATATGAGTTCAAAGACGAAGGCGATACCAAGAAATATGTCAAATACTCTCCTTTAAGTTATAATGAATACCAATATTATGTTGAAGAAGAACCGGTGGAAAATTATAAGTCTGAGGTAACTGGATTTGATATTTCCAATAAATTATTGGAGGGAGAACTGAGATTATTAAAGAAGGACGGCGATACTAAAAAGCCTATTAAAGACGTTGTTTTTGAACTGGAAAGCCCATCAGGTGAGCGTGTTAACGCAAAAACAGATGAAAATGGACTTTTAGAATTTAAAGGCTTAAAAAGAGGAGTCAAATACTTACTTTCTGAGATCCCTGGCGAGGCTACTAAAGAATATATTGCCAATACGGAAAAAGTGAGCGTAACCTTAGATTCTCAAGGCAAAGCCACTATTTATCCAAATAAGTTTGAGGTTGATGATTTAGATAACAACCCTGATACAGATAATTCAGCCTTTGTTTTCTATAATTTTAAAAAGCCTATGCCAGTAAAGAAGGTAAATGGTTCTGAAAATTACACGCTCAAGTCACTAGGGGAGGAAGTTTCATATTCCATAGCTTTACCACTAACAAAGCTAGATGATGTTACAACTATTGACCTTAGGGATACAGTGGACCAAGCAATGGCAATTACGTATGGAACACCAAAGGTCTTTATTGGCGGAGAAAATGGTGAGGATGTATCGTCTTGGTTTGAAAAAAATCTTGAGGATCAGTTTAGAACTGTAAAATATAAGCTAAATAAAGGTACCTTAACTAAAGAGCAAATAGGAAAAATCGAAGGTAAGACACTGTATTTTACATTTAGGGCAAAGGTTGTGTTGAGTCCGGATTTATTTAAAGATTTACACAGTGATTTAACTGTACCTAATACTGCATATATAGTCTTAAATAATAAATATGGCGATAAAATAACGACCAATACGGTAAATGTAATGGCAAAACTGGCTACTTTCAAGATGCGAAAGCTAATAGAAGTGCCAGAAGAGGAACCTATACCGTTACCGAAGGGAATGAATGTTAAATTCCAATTGACGAATTTAACTAATGGCCTAACTAATGAATATGACGTAAGCGATGATGCTTTGTTGACGATTAATGATTTAGATGTGGGTTCATATAGCTTAGAGGAAATTATAACTCCATCAGGTTATCTTCCTTTGGAAAAGATCTTCTTTGAAGTAGTTTCAACTGACACTGGCCAATTGCAGCTATATAAGACTAATGCACAAGGAGAAAGGCTTCAATTGCTGGAAGATGGTAATTACGGTGATATGGTGGATAAGTTACCAACTATGCCTAAGTTGAATAAGATGGTGCTACCTGATGGTGGAAAAATATCAGATACGGCTAGAAATTATAAGCACTATGATATGAAAACTTTCCATGAGATAGTGGATTATGTAATAGATATTCAATTCCCAGAAAAAGTGGAAGGTTACCATAAGTTGGCATGGAGTGATATTTTACCTCAATCAATGGATGTGGCTCATAAAGAATCTATTGTGGTAGAAGTTGGTCAAGGTAGTGGAGCAACTTTTACTTCAGAGCCTAATCAAGAACCATATAGTGACATAAAGTTAACAACGGAGAAAAAAGGGGAATTCCCTACGTTATTAACCTTTGATTTGAACGATGAAGATTTATTTAAGGCTTTGGCCAATAAGACTATACGTGTTAAATTTAAGGCTAAAATCGATGATAATCATAAAACAGCGGACACTTTACAACTAAACCCAGATGGCAATTTAGCAAATCAATGTATGCTAATGCTAAATGATGGGCAGTATTTAGAAAGTGAGGCGACAGTAAAACCTGTAACGCAGTATGGCTTGGTATTTAGGAAGGTTGCTGACTCTAAAATGGCAGATGGAAGTGATAAACCTCTGAAAGGTGCAACATTTACACTGTCAAAGCATCCAGATGGCCCAGATTTGCCAAAGGATTTTGCAAAAACTTATATAAGCGATGATGAAGGTTTCTTTAAGATTAATAAAGAACTAGAAGAAGGTAAGTATCTGCTAAAAGAAGAATCTCCACCATCAGGTTACATAGATGAAAATGGAACTTTAATATCTGGAGCCTATGTTCCTGTGTACCAGCAGTATTTGTTAGAACTAGGAACGACTTCAGATGATGACTTAACTGTTAGAGTCTATGGAATAAATAAGACCAAAGAAGGTGAAGAAGAAACTTCAACACTTATATTTAAAGGCAAGGAAACAAGTCAAAAAAATCCAATTGAAATTGTCAACCGACAGGTGGTTTCTGTACCGGTAAGCAAAAATTGGAACGACCAAGGTAATGGAGAGCAGCTTCGTCCAAAGACCATAACTATAAAATTGCAACGTGCCATTGTTAATGGAAAACCGGATAAAGTCAATAGAACGACGGGAATGCTCATGCCTGAACCTGGTGATGAAAAAGATACCCTAGACGAAGACTTTAATAAAGATTCAATGCGCAGCATAACGCCAGAAATCAAGGAATTTCCAAGTTTCTTCAATTCACCGGATCAGTTTAAGTACAATGAAGAAGGTAAGTTGTTCAATTATTATGTAGTTGAGGAGCCAGTAACTGGATATAAAGCAAGTTACTCTACAGCACCTGTAAGTTCAATTTTTGGACCAGATATAGAAAACAATGAATTTGCTACAGATGCCATTATCATCACTAATACATTGCAGAGAACTAAAGCATTTACTTTGAAAAAAGTAGACGATTCAAAGGAAATAAAGGCTCTAAAAGGTGCAAAATTTAACATAAGTACCGTTAATGCCAATGAAACAGTTACAATGACCGAAACTACCAATGAACTTGGAGAAATAAATCTTAGCGATTTGGCACCAACAAAAATATATACCTTGAAAGAAATTGAAGCACCTAAAGGTTACTTGCTTGATAATACTACTTATGTCATAGCCGTTGATGGAGATGGAGTACCTACAGTGTACAGCAAGTACGTGGAACCAAATTCACCTGATAATGTGAAGATAGAAGCACCACAGTTTGTTGTTACACGTGAAAGTGAAGGAAATAATGAAAGTTATACCCTTACTATTACAGATTCCAAACTGAAACTACCGGAACCGAAGAAAACTATAAACGGCAAGGACCAGTTCAAACTGCCTAGGTTAAGTAGCCAGTTTGAATACAGAGTAGATGTACCGGTTACTTCTATTGAAGGAATAGGAAGTTTCAGTATAGAAGATAAGGTGAATGACCTGCTGGACATAATAGTTGATTCTGTAAAAATTACAGCAGACGGCAAAGACATATCGAAAGTTGGCAAATTAGAAGTTGATGATAAGAAAGTTATATTTACTATGACTGATGGCTTTGATAAAATCAAAGACCGTACAGTAAGCCTGATTTTTAAGGCTAAAGTAGCAGAAGGCAAAACCTTGGATGATTTGAATAGCTATGTCAAGATGCATGAAAATACAGCTGGTATTCCAAATGAAGCTACATTGAAGATCAACGATGACGCTAAAACTTCCAACAAAGTATACTTGGTACCGGGAGAAGGAGGCGATGCTCCGGAAATTGAGAAGACAGTAAACAACCTAAAGCACTTTGATATGGAACAAGTAGATGAAATTATTCACTACGCCATCAAAGTAAAGGTTCCGGAAAATGTTTTAGGCTATAACAACCTAACTATTAAAGATACCTTAGCAAAAGTTCTTCAGGTTGAAGGAGGCATAGCAGTAACGGCTATTGCAGGCGATGGAAGTACAACAATGCTCCAAGGTAAGGAACACGTAACTGTTACAAACAGCAGCAACAAAGATGCCAATGCTCAAGAGGATGGAGTTATTGAAGTGAAGTTTGATGAAGGCTTTGACTACACTACCTTGGCTGGCAAGATGGTCGAAGTGAAGTTGGATGCTAAGATTAAGGAAGGCGTAACTTCAAAGCAGCTAGATGCATATAAAGAGGGCATTTTATTTAAGACTATCAAGGTTCCAAATACGGCAAATCTCATATTTAATGGTGAGAATAAGGGAGAAAGCAAAGTGACGGTGACACCGCCAAGTAATCCAACCATTGACAAAAAGGTAAATGGGCAAGATAATCTTACTTTAACTGCCGATAAAATCAATGAACCTCTCGTATATACCATTGAGGCAAAAGTGCCGTTCAATGTAAAGGGCATGAATAAGTTTGAAATTATCGATATTTTGCCTGACGTTTTGAAGATAGAAAGCAGCAATGTGACAGTGGATTCCAATGAAGATACGGAAGGTTCCATTAAGGTGACTCAAAACAATGGACAAGTGGTTGTATCCATTGAAGGCAATGAAAACATTCAAAAGTATGGCGGTAAGACTATTACGTTGACCTTAAATACTAAAATCCATACAACCAAGGATTTAACAAAGCATTTAGTGGCAGGGAAATTGCCTAATACAGGAGAAATTAGGATTAATGACAACCCAAAAGTAAAAGATACTGCAGAAGTAACTCCGCTCCTTGGTAAAGTAACCTTGAATAAAACATCGGACGGTCAAGATTTACCGGCAGGCTTAAGTGCTCAATTCAGCCTATATCGTAAGGAAGCGACAGGTAATATCTTCATAAAAGATTATCAAACTGTTAACGGAAAGATTCAAGTTGAAAACTTAGTAGCAGGAAATTACTACTTTAAGGAAAAAACTGCCCCTGCAGGCCATATCTTAGATGATACCAACCATGAGTTTACTATAAATCAAGATGGTACAACTACTGCAGGAGAAAACTTTAAAGACTTTACAGTAGATAATAAAACACCGAAGGCAGGTCCGACAGCATTAAAAAAGGTAAATGATAAAGATCATGCCAATTTAAGTGCTGGTGAAGAGGTATTTACGTACACTGTTGAAGTGGCTGTTCCGGAAAAAGTGGATGGCTATAAGAGCCTTGTCATCGAAGATCCAATTGACCAGTTCTTGACTATCACTGAAAAATCTGTTGCAGTTAATGGATATGACTTAACGGAAGCTGACGGTACCCTAAGCCAGGATGCCAATACGGTTAAATACATCTTTAAAGAAGGCTTTGATTTTAACAAGATCAAAGGTAAGACTTTGACCTTAACTATCAAAGCAAAATTAGCTAAAGGTGTTACTGCTGAGGAGATTAGTAAAACTTATAGAGACAACAAAGTGCCTAATACGGCAAAGCTAATCTTCAACAGTATTCCAACGCATACTAATACAGTTACAGTTACACCTCCGGGCGACATACCAACACCGAAGAAAAATGTAAATGGCAAAGCTTCTATAAACCTCAGCAACTTAGACATGGAATTTACCTATCACGTAAAAGTGAAGGTACCTACAAACATTCAAGGTTTCGAGAAATTTGTCTTAGAAGACCAGCTGGAAAAAGTTTTGACTGTTCAAGATGTCCACGTTCTTGTAAACGGCGAGTCTGACGAAACACTACAGGCTTTGATTAAGAATCAAGACAACAAAGTCACTTTAGATATTCCGATAGATAAACTAGAAGGCTACAAAAATGCCAACCTTGATTTACAAATCAAAGCAAAATTAAAAGACGGCATTGCAGCAGCTGAATTGACAAGCTATGTGACAGAAGAAAATCCAACGGGATCTATTCCAAACAAAGCAAGCCTAAGTGTAGGCGACAAACCGGAACAAAAGAAAGAAACCAATAACGTACCAGTAACACCGCCTAACGGCCATAAGCCGAGCCTAGCAAAACAAGTGGACGGTAAAAAAGAACATCAATTAGCTACTATGAAAGATAGTTTCACTTACACCGTTAAGACGACCATTGCAAAGAATACAACTGGTTACAAGCAAGTAGTTATCAAGGATAAGCTGGAAATCATTTTAGAAGCTCAAGAAGTTGCAGTGTTAGTGAACGATGTCGATGAAACAGCAAATATTGCAAATTACGGCACATTGGAGAACAATAACGGAGATATAACACTAACCTTGAATAAAGGCTTTGCAAGCCTAGCAGGCAAGGACGTTGTCTTAAGCATTAAGTCCAAGGTAAAAGAAACTGCAACTGCAGAAGAGTTGAAACCTTACCTCAATGCCAATAACATACCAAATACTGCTACCTTAAAATTCAATGAGGAACCTGAAATTAGCGATACTGTTAAGGTGATTCCAACTAGTGAACAACCTACATTGGATAAGAAGGTAAATGGAGAAGATGAAGCGAATATTGATAAATTAACAGATGAATTGACCTATACGATGAATGTTCAAGTTCCTGAAAACACAAAGGATATCGAACGCATTCTATTGGAAGATACCTTTGACAATATCCTTAAAATTCAAGGAACAGCAACTGTTAATGTTCAAAAAAGTGGTGTGGAAAACGCAGATTTAACCCAAAAAGCAAAACAGAAATTGACAACAGAAGGACAGTTAGTGCGCTTAGCAATCATTGGCGCTAAAGAAGCCAATGGCTTTGCCGGTAGCACAATTACTGTCACTGTGAAGGCCAAAATTGATACTACCAAGGATTTGGCAAGCTATCTTGTAGATGGCAAATTGCCAAATACAGCCAGCCTGTCCATTAACAATGACCCAAGTAAGGACCTTAAAGATACGGCCAATGTGATTCCGAAAATGGATAAAATAACTATTCCAGTAGAAAAAACTTGGCAGTATGCAGATGGCAGCAAGATGGAAGACGGTGCTATACCGACAACTATTGATAAGGTCTTTGTAGTTCTTTACGCTAATGGAGAATCTAAAGCGGTGAAAGAGCTAAGCAAAGCTAATCAATGGAAAACAAGCTTTGATAACTTGCCAGCAGCCGATGCAGAAGGCAAAGCCTACACATATGAGGTTAAGGAGTTGCCGGTGGATGGATTTAAGACAACCATTACTAAGGAAGATGGCGGTATTGTATCCATTGTAAATAAGAAGCATGCAACGTCGAAAATGACCATACCGGTTCAAAAGCTCTGGAACGGTCAAAAACCGACTGACATTGAAAAGATTACCCTTACCCTGACAAGAGAGGTGAACGGCAAAGCAGATGAAGCCTTTAAGCAGACTTTAGACCTTAACGGACCTGACTGGAAGGGTGAGTTCTCAAACTTGGATCGTGAAGATAGGGATGGTAACAAGTACAAATACAACTTAAAGGAAAATAATATTCCTGGTTATGAAGCCGCTTACAGCGGTGGTGGAGCGTGTGGTTATGTGATTTACAACAGTCCAACCACAAAAGGTAGCTTTAACTTTAAGAAGGTTGTAGAGGGCACTGATACAGTCCTTGCAGGAGCTGAGTTTGAATTAAAAGGTGTCAATAATCCATCTTATATTCAAAAGGCAACAAGTGGTGATGATGGACAAGTAACCTTTGAAAATCTTCCTTATGGTCAGTACACTTTGTCCGAGATCAAAGCACCTGCTGGCTATGAAAAACTGGATAAAACATGGAACGTAAATGTTGCTCGTGACGGAAAAGTAACAGTAAACGATAGTGAAGTCCAAGACTTTAAAATCGGAAACAAATACGTTTCGGAAGTGACAGATGTAACCGCAACCAAAGAATGGGTTGGTGGGCCTAAAATCAAGCCGACCATTGAACTGGAATTGTTGCGTAACATTGAAGGAGAGGAGCCTAAAGCTGTAGAAGGTGTAGAAAAAGCAAAGTTAGAAAACGGTACGACTACTTATACTTGGAAGAATTTACCAAAGACTGACGAAAACGGCAAAGCCTATATCTATAGTGTTGGCGAAGTGGATGTTCCAAATGGATACACCCCAAGTTATAATGGTCTTCATGTAACTAATACATTTACAGATACTGTAGGATTGCAGATACTAAAAACCGATGAAAATGGTAAACCTCTTGCTGGTGCAACCTTTGGCTTATTTGAAAAAGATGGAAAAACCTTGATTGCAGAAAAAACATCTTTATGGGACGGCAAATTGACCTTTACCGGATTAAAATCAAATAGCCAATATGTTCTTCGCGAAACCATGGCACCGACAGGCTATGTCATTTCCAATGAACGATATATTGTAAATGTTGATGGTGAGGGGAATGTTGAGGTCATAGATAACCGTGGTATTCCAGATGCAAATCCGTTGATGATCAAAAATAAAAAAGCAGCGACGCCAGAGCCTGAAACTACAAAGGTCGTTGTAACGAAAACCTGGATAAATCTCAAAAGTGGGGACAACGCAGAAAACCACACTGCTACCTTTGTTTTAAAGGCTAATGGAAAAGAAGTTAAAGATGCTATAAAAGAAATTAGAGGAAATGGCAGTGTAACTTTTGAAAACTTGCGTAAGTATGACTCTAGCAGCAACCTTATTGAATACACTGTTGAAGAACAGTTAATCGATGGTTCTAGTGAAAAATCTATTCATGGTTTTGAATCTATAAAAGCAGGCAATGCACAAAACGGCTTTGTGTTTACAAATTATCCGGAAAAAACTTTTGGTGTTGTTCTGCAAAAGCTTGATGAAAAAACTAAGGCAGTATTAAAAGGTGCTACTTTTGAGCTTTGGAAGAAAGGCGAAGTTACAGAAGTATCAACTGAATCAACAGCAGCTCCACAACCAACAGCAGCTGCACAACCAAGTGATGCCGTAGAAACACCGGAATCCGCAGAAAATGGAGAAAAATTCGATGTTAATGATCAATTGGTTGGCACATACGTTACCGATGATAACGGTTTGATTACATTGGGAGATTTAAAAGCTGGTGATTATTACTTCAAAGAAGTAAAGGCACCAGATGGCTATATGGTAATAGGCGAAGGAATTGTTAATTTCAGTGTTCCTGATATAGATGATTCTTCAAAGCCAGTAGTAGTAACAGTGACAAATAGAAATACTAAGCCAGATCCAGATCCGGCCCCAGATCCAGATCCGGCCCCAGATCCAGAGCCAACGCCAGATCCAAAGCCGGCCCCAGATCCAAATCCGGCTCCAGAACCTGAGCCAACTCCAGATCCAGAGCCGGCTCCAGAACCTGAGCCAACTCCAGGACCAAGAGTTCCTGATACAGTTGATAGTAAGGTTAAGGACCCTAAAGAAAAAGTTTCTGTAGAGAAAAGTATGAATAATAGTGTCAACACAGGAGATGATAATGACTTAGAACTGCTAGTGCTGTTATTTATTACATTGATAATTTCAACATTGTACATGGCCAGGAAAAAAGACTAGGCAGTAAATCAAAGTTGCATAAAAGAAAAAACAAGCTTCCAGAAGGTATTATCTACCTTTTGGAAGCTTGTTTCTTTAAGGGTATGTAATGAAAGTGTCTTATTTTCTCTTGCACTCTTTTGGAGTAACGCATACACCAGTTGCTCTTGCAACTACAATAGGTTCTTCAAGAACATCAGCAGCTGATGGGCTAATGTCGCCTCTAGCTACGATTACTTTTCTTGCTTCGAAAGTCATTTTTCTTGAAGTGTTTCCAACGGAAGTAATTTCTCCGTATGCTTCAATGTAGTCACCAGCATATACTGGAGCAAGGAATTCTACATTTTCATAGCAGCAGAATAAACCTTCGTCTCCATCCATTTTTATTAGAAGCTCAGTTGCTACGTCACCGAAAAGGTGAACCATGTGAGCACCATCAACTAGGTTTCCACCGTAGTGAGCATCCTTAGCAGACATTCTTAATCTTAGTGTAGAAGTGATTTTCTCTGACATTTTAATTCTCCTATTCTTTGATAAAAATTTTCGATTATATACTATTGCAAAAGCTGTGCCAATGGGATACCATTGAAATATGGTGAAAACGAACCAATATATGTTCACAAAAACATATAATGAACTAAAAACGGAAAGAAATTTAAATGTAAGTATGTTTTTTTCATAGTACTTTAAATAATCATTCAGTAGAAAAGTTGATGATGAAAATATTTCAATAGCTGATAATGTTAATAGTTATTGGCCTTATCAACAGGAAAATACAAGTAGACAAATAGTGAAAGGAGCTGACATTTGCAGTGTACAGTCAGTACGGTATAGACAGAGTTCTGGAGCCAAAGCACGTATTACCAACTTCGGCATGGAAATTAGATAACAGCAAACACATACATGAAAACGAAATTAGAATTAACATAGACATCATTCATATAGAAAGAACAAATTTCAAAGAAATCTGCCTAGATGCAGGGCACAATCACAACAAGATTAAAGAAAAAATTATAAATATCGTAAATACAAGAGGTAAGCTACATAATCCAGTAACTGATACAGGAGGCCTGTTTTGTGGTACCGTAGATGAAATAGGTAGTGCATACAACAATATCAAAGGCTTTAAAATAGGTGATAAGGTGCTTTGTAATGCATCTATGGCATCTGTACCTGTGCATATTTCTGAAATTAAAAAAATCGATATGGCCTTTGGTCAAATAGAGGTGGAAGGCTATGCTGTATTATACGACGATATTCCGCTGATTCCAATGCCTAACAACCTGCCAGTGAACCTTTTGCTCTACACTTTCAATGAATCTGGAACTCTTTATAGAATAAGCAACTCTGCCATTGGAAAGAAAAAGTTTCTCGTAGTCGGAAACAATCTTTTATCTAATTTGCTTTTCGGCTTTGCCATTAGGAAAGTAGCTCTAGATGATGCAGAGGTAATTTGTTTAATTGATAGTAGAGTGAGATGTATTTTTATAGTTCTTTAAATTTAATGATTGATATGAAAAAGATATTATTA
>F241_Great_Cormorant__coassemble_565_pt1 | contig 26703 bp, 33 predicted proteins | sample F241_Great_Cormorant__metabat2_high_PE_004 | metagenome-assembled genome bin F241_Great_Cormorant
ACTACTGGCGATAGGAATGTGGATAGCGTTGAAGCTGATAACAGGATAGGAGGAACAGAATGGAAAAAGCGGAATTAAATGAAATATTAAAATTGCATAAGATGTGGCTAGAGAATGAATACGGCGGCAAACGTGCAGACCTAAGAAAGGCAGACCTAAGCGAGGCAGACCTAAGAAAGGCAGACCTAAGCGAGGCAGACCTAAGAAAGGCAGACCTAAGAAAGGCAGACCTAAGAAAGGCAGACCTAAGCGAGGCAAACCTAAGAGGAGCAGACCTAAGAGGAGCAGACCTAAGAGGAGCAGACCTAAGAAAGGCAGACCTAAGATGGGCAAGTGTGGCTAATATTAGTGGCTATCACGTTATTTCATGCCAATTAAATACAAGTAGAAAGAATAACCCCATCAATTATTGGGTTGATTTAGATGTGATAACCACTGGGTGTTTTCAAGGTTCGCTAGAAGCTTTAAAAAAAGCAGTAGAAGAAACCCATAAGGACAATGAAAGAATCAGGGATAGATATTATCGAGTAATCAAATTCATCGAAGACACCGTAGCAGATTACAAGGAGGAGCAGAATGAACAATAAAAAAGCCCCTTTAGAGGGCCACAAGGAACCTCAAAAAGGAGCAACCAAAAATCATCATGGCTATTATAGCACCGATGAGAGATTATTGTCAACCCTAACGGATAAGCCACTGCCGAGAGCGTATCTATGCACCAGACTAGGGGTGACGGATAGAGAACTAAGAAGAACAGTTGAAAGGCTGAGAAGACAAGGTTACCCGATTGTGACGGACTGCGACATTGGCGGGTACAAGTTGGGCGGTGAAGAGGAAGTAAGAACAGAAGTGGCGAAGCTACTGAGCAGAGCGAAAGAGATGACAGTTACAGCGGAAAAGATGATGGAGGGAATGGATGAAATTATATAACTTCCAAAAACGGGTTCTGGATGAAACAGAGGAGTTCAACAGGGTTGCCTATTACCTGGAAATGGGACTAGGAAAGACGTTCGTGGGCAGTGAAAAGCTTATGAGCCTCTATGAAAACCGAAACAATCAACGTGATTTAGTAATTTGTCAAAAATCAAAAATAGGAGACTGGATGAACCATTTTGTCGCAAATTACCCAGGTGAAGTTGTTGTGTATGATCTAACCAACAAAAAACAATGGATTGATTTCTGGGAAAATCCATGTGGCTATCGTCATCAGATAGGGATAATCAATTATGAGCTTGCTTGGAGAAGACCGGCGTTACAAGAACTAGAGCGCTATACCTTGATGCTCGATGAATCATCACTAATTCAAAATCACAAAGCAAAACAGACTAAGTTCATACTTAGTTTAAAACCTAACAACGTGATTTTACTTAGTGGAACTCCCGTTGGCGGGAAATATGAAAACCTGTGGTCTCAGGCTAGATTACTAGGATGGGAGATTGGACTTACTACATTTCAGACACAGTATATCAATTTTGAACGACTTGAGTTTGGTGGAACTGTTGTGAGGACAGTCAACAAGCTCAATCCTTACAAGAACGTCGAAAGATTGAAAAGAAAACTAAGAGAGCACGGCGCAGTATTTATGAAAACGGAAGAGGTAATTGAACTACCAGAACAACGGTTTATTAAGGTTAAGGTACCAAAACCTAAGGTTTATGACAAATTCATGAAAGATCCTTACGTTGTAATTGATGGGGAGGAACTGGTAGGGGAAACCTTACTAACGAAACACCTTATAACTAGGCAGATATGCGGACAATACAACAAAGCAAAATTACAAGTGCTAAAGGACTTAATTGAATCAACCAAAGACAGATTGATTATTTTTTATAACTTCAACCGAGAGCTTGAACAAATCAAATCAATCGTAGTTGATAGACCAGTATCCGAAATTAATGGAAGCGTCAAGGATTTGACAGCTTATGAAAATGAAGATGACTCAATTACTTTAGTTCAGTATCAGGCAGGAGCAATGGGCTTAAATCTGCAGAAAGCTAACAAGATCATATATTACACGCTGCCTGAGAGGAGCGAACTGTTTGAGCAATCGAAAAAAAGAACTCATCGAGTAGGACAAAAAAATAACTGCTTATACTATCTGTTAATCACAGAAAAAAGTATAGAAGAGGGGATTCTAAAGGCCCTAGAACGAAAAGAAGATTACACCAATGAACTATTTAAGGAGGAAACCAAAAATGAATGACATTCAACTAAGTAACCAACAGTTAGCAGTGATTAAGAATTACTGTGATTTTGTTAAAGAAAACAAAGCTAGAGCTGAGAAAGAAAAAGAGCTGAAAAAACACGTAGAAGAAATGATGATGGAATATGGCGTAAAGAAGTTCAGTAATGATTACATTTCGATGACGATTGTTGAGGCTACAGAAAGTGTCAATGTGGATTTAGTTCAGCTAGAGAAAAAGGAACCTGATCTTTACAAAGAACTATTAGATGATTATCCAAAAGTAACAAAAAGAAAGGCTTACTTAAGAATGACGGTGAAGTAATGGGAGCTGAGAAGAATTTTGAGAACAAAGTTAAAAAATACCTCCAAAAAATTGGAGCCTTCTACTTCAAATACTGGGGTGGTGGAATTTATACCGTGAATGGCATCCCAGATTTGATTTGTTGTTACAAAGGAAAATTCATTGCCTTAGAAATTAAATCCAAAACGGGAGTCGCATCTGAAATCCAAGAGTTTCAGATGAATAAAATACGGAGTTCAGGGGGCGTGGCAATGGTCCTCAGGCCTCAGAATTTCGAAGAATTTAAAAAACTAATTGAGTCAATGGAGGACTGACATGCAGTATTCATTCAGTAGAGTTAAGCGTTTTACTACCTGCCAATTTCAGTTTTATATGAGGTACATTGAAAACCTTACTACTATAAGTGATGGTGCAGCAGATGATCCTTTGCTCGTTGGTACTGCATTACATGAGGGGATTGAGATAGGGAGTGACAAGGCAATACGAAATTATTTTGAAAAATATCCATGTATTACCGATAAGCACATCGAAGAAGAGATTAAGCTAAGTATATTAATTCCCAAAGTAAAAGAGATGATTGAAGTAGTAGATTATGACTTGGAAGTTGAGCTTAACAGCCCAATGTTTATTGGATATATAGACATGGTCGGATATAACCCAGATGGGACTGTCAATCTTTACGATTTCAAGTATTCCAACAACATCGATTCATATATTAATTCTGGGCAGTTAGAAGTTTATAAGTACTATTACGAAAATCTTATTGGACGAAAAGTTAAACACTTAGAATATATTTTTATACCCAAAACTAGAATAAGGCAGAAAAAGACGGAAAGCCTATATGAGTTTAGAAAAAGACTCATAGAAACCGTTACAAAACAAGAAATAATTGTTAAGGAAATTAAATATGATCCCTTGGTAGTTAGACATTTCCTAGAGACTACTGAGGAGATATCGGCAACTACAAATTATAAGAAAGAACCCAGTCCATTATGCGATTGGTGTGAATTTAAAGAGTTTTGTCAGGAAGGAGAAGATTATATGTTATTGCCAAAAAATGAAAGAAGGGATAGCAAGACCCCATTGAAGAGGAAATTATGGATTTACGGAGCCCCTATGAGCGGAAAAACCACATTCCTAGACGGAGCACCTAATCCGTTGAATCTTAATACAGATGGAAATATTGAATTCGTTACCATGCCATATGTGGCTATTAAGAGCGAGATTTCTTATGAAGGAAGAATCAGAAGAGAAAAGTTTGCCTGGAAAGTATTCAAGGAAGCACTGGAAGAACTAGAGAAAAAGGACAACGATTTTGAAACTATTATTATCGATCTAGTAGAAGACTTATATGAGGCTTGCAGGCTATTCATGTACGATAAGCTAGGAATTGAGCATGAGTCTGACGACAGTTTCAAGGCGTGGGACAAGGTGAGAACTGAGTATCTTAGCACAATGAAGAGGTTTTTTAACTTGGATTATAAAAACTTAGTGATTGTAAGCCATGAGGACACAAGCAAGGACATAACTAAGAAGACAGGTGACAAGATTACACAAATCAAACCTACACTTCCTGAAAAGATAGCTAACAAATTGGCTGGTATGGTAGATATCACAGCTAGAGTTGTAATTGAAAGTGATGGCAGCAGAAAATTATCATTTAAATCCGATGACATGATTTTTGGCGGAGGACGAATTAAAAACTTAAATGTGCATGAAATTCCACTTGAGTGGACAGAGCTTGAGAGAGTTTTTGAAACAAGTAATAAGCTCAAAGAAGAAGTATCAGTAGATGCAGAAGAAAAATCAGTAAGAAGAACAAGAAGAACAAGAAAGGATGAAGAATAATTATGAATATGTTTGAAAAATGGAATAAAGATTTTGGCGGAGATATTACAGCAGAAAAAATTAAAGAGTCAAATGGCACTGGTAATTATGAAGAAGTGCCTCATGGTAACTATGAAGTTAAGATTGAGAAAATGGAACTAACATCATCTAAGGCAGGTAAGCCAATGGTTACGATTTGGTTCAATATTATTGCAGGAAAGTACAAGAACAGTAAAATCTTTATGAACCAAGTTATAACACAAGCATTCCAAGTTCATATCGTAATGGAACTCATCAGGTCATTAGGATGTGACATCGATTGGAATGAAGACTATGGTCAGTTCGCAGAAGACATAGCAGATGTGTTCGAAGAAGTGGCTGACCTTGAAATGAATCTAAATTATGGACAGAACAAAAAGGGATTTAACACGTTTAAGATAGAAGAAGTTTTTGAATAAAAAAGGGGGGAATAACTCCCCCCTGCATTTAGAAAGGAAGAGTTATTATGGACATCAAGAAAATAAATAAAGACATATTAAATTTACTATTAAAAGGAAAAAAGATAAGTGGGGTAGTTGAATATGACAGGACATATCTGGTTTTAGAAAATGCTGCAATGTTTGTCACATTAAAAAACGAAGATGTGTATCTTAAACCTGAGCTAATGTTTAGCTCAGAGCATGATCCGAAAACCTTTAAATCGATTTTTGATAAGGTGGGAGGTAGAATCTATCCATCTGGAGAGCTAAGAGAGCAGAACGAAAAGACCTTAATAAAAATTGGGAATAAATGGGTTAATAAAAAATTCATTCAGGTATTTAAAGACTGTGATTTTTATGAGCATTCTCATGGAGTAATAGTTAAAAATAACACAGATGAATTTGTGGGTTATGTATTCGAGGTGAAAGTAAATGAAACGAACCAAAAAGCCTAAATCCAGGCCCAAAAAAGATCCAGTGGATATAGTAATGGATGCTAACTACCTTAACATGAGTATATTTTTCATTACCCTCAATAGGTGTCACGGATTTGGAAAAAAACGATTGTCGGATGTGCTAGAAAGTTATCTAGCTTTGATGGATAATATTGCAGATAAGCGTATGACAGTAAAAGACATGAGGAAATGGTGCCAGGAGTTAACTGGAATAGAGGTACACGATTTTCTGACGGACGTAATGGAAAACAACTATGACGGATGGACAAATAAGGTAGAGCAGTTTAGGCAGGAGGCCCAAAATGCGAAAACCAGAAGGTTGCTGTAAAAATTGCAAGCATAGAAAATTGTATTGTCATGGTTCCTGTCCTTTATATCTAATCTACCTAAAAGCAAATATGATTTACAAAAGAGAAGAGCGAAGAAATAAGAAGGGAGAAAGACGACATGATTTTTTACGATTTTGAGGTTTTCAAGGAAGATTGGTTAGTTGTTTTGGCTGATACTACAACATTGGAAAACTTCACTATCGTGAATAATAGAGATGAGCTAGTGAAGTTTTATGAATCCCATAAAAACGATATATATGTGGGCTTCAACAATAAACATTATGACCAATATATTTTCAAGGGAATTATCGCGGGGTTCAATCCAAAGGAAGTTAACGACTGGATAATTAGAGATGGTAAAGACGGATGGATGTTTTCTGATGTCTTCAGAAAAATACCAATGATAAATTATGACGTTATGCAGGGACTAGACCGTGGACTTAAGTTTTTTGAGGGCAGTATGGGGGAAATGATAAAGGAATCTGATGTATCCTTTAATTTAGATAGAAAACTGACTGATTCAGAAATTGAAGATACAATCACATACTGTATGCATGACGTCATAAATACGATGAGCGTCTTCCAGCTGAGAGAATCTGATTTTACTGCACAAATGGGACTACTAGAAATGTTCGGGCTCCCATTATCAGACGTATCCAAAACCAAAGTTCAATTGTCAGCTAAGATACTTGAAGCCAAGAAGCGAGATTATAATGATGAGTTTGATATCAGCATTCCTACAAACTTAAGGATTAAGAAGTATAAAGAAGTAGTAGAATGGTACGAAGATCCTGAGAACAGAAAATATATCAAAGAAGATGGCAAGAAAAACAAGCTCGAAATAAACATTGCAGGTGTACCTCACGTTTTCGGCTGGGGCGGAGTTCATGGAGCATTGGAGAAATACAACTGTGAGGGTTATTTTATCAACATGGACGTTGCTAGTTTGTACCCATCACTAATGATAGAGTATAACCTCCACTCAAGAAGCTGTAAGTCACAAAAGTTTAATGACATAGTAGAAACTAGATTAAAATACAAAGCGGAGAAAAATCCACTTCAGGCTCCACTTAAAATTGTCATTAACGGAACCTATGGAGCTATGAAAGATAAGTACAACCCGCTGTATGATCCTAGACAGGCAAACAACGTGTGTGTGCACGGGCAGTTATTTCTGTTGGATCTTATGGAACATCTAGAGCCACATGGTGAAATTATTCAGTCTAACACAGATGGTATTTTGATTAGGATGCCAGATGGGGAAAATCCTGATGAGTGGTTTTCTAAAATCGACGATGTGGCGTATGAATGGGAGACAAGGACAAGACTCAAATTGGAGTTCGATGAGTACATAAAAGTGGTTCAAAAGGACGTTAACAACTATGTAATTATTGACGCAGACGGTAAGTATAAATCTAAGGGCGCCTATGTTAAAAAGTTAAGTCCGCTTGATTATGATTTACCAATCGTAAACAAAGCAGTAGTTGATTACATTGTTAAGGATGTACCGGTAGAGACAACTATAATGACTTGTGCTGAGCCTAAAGAGTTCCAGCAGATTAAGAAAATATCGTATAAATACGACTATCTAGTACATCAAGGGGAGATACTCAATGAAAGGTGTGTTAGGGTATTTGCAAGTCTAAACGAAGAAGGAACTTTATACAAAAAACACAGTAGTAAGGACACATGGGATAAGGTGGAGGGAACACCTACAAATTGTTTTGTTTATAATGAAAACATGTGTAAAGAGGGGTTTCCGATATCTAAATTGGACAAACACTGGTATATAGAAGAGGCAAAAAACAGGTTAAGGGGGTTCGGCTATGAGTTTGTTTAAGGGTTATGTGTTGACCCAAAATAAAAAGTCAATAGACAAGTTCAAAGACGGTTCCCTTAGAACCTATGACGAAGTCAAAGATGCAGATGAGTATGCTGGAGTGCTATCTGATGACACAATCCTCATTGATATAGACGATAAATTACAGTCTAAGATCCTGATGGATATAGTGGAAGACAAGCAGCTGAACTGCAAAGTTATTCAGACTGCCAGGGGGAGACATTTTCTATTCAAAAACAGTAAAATAGACAAATGCTCAACTCATAAAATGTTAGCCTGTGGGATCACATCAGATATCAAAGTTGGTGTTAAGAATTCATATGAGGTACTTAAGTTCCAAGGTGAAGAAAGATTCGTGGAATGGGACAGCGACGAGTACGAGGAAGTTCCAAAGTGGCTGTTTCCAGTCTCAAGACATATCGATTTTTTCGACATGAGTGAGGGGGATGGCAGGAACCAAACATTATTCAATTACATATTAACTCTCACATCTGAGGGCTTCAGCAAGGAAGAAGCAAGAGAGACGATAAACATAATCAACGAATACATACTAGAGGAGAAATTAAGTCAGGACGAAGTCGATACTATACTAAGAGATGAAGCGTTTCCTACAGATGTGTTTTTTGTTAAGGGTAAATTCCTCCATGATATGTTCGCAAAGTTCATCATGGGAAACTATCATGTTGTGAGAATTAATGGACAGCTCCATATTTATAAAGATGGTGAATATATTCCAGGAGAAAAGGACATTGAGGCTACAATGATTAAACAAATACCAGTGCTTAAGGCCTCACAGCGAAGCGAGGTGCTTAAGTACCTGGAAATCATAGCACCAGAGGTGGAAAAAGCAGATGCAAGGTACATCGGTTTTAAAAATGGCATCTATGACGTAGTCACTAAGTCATTAATTCCATTTAATCCCAATATAATACTGACTAACCTTATACCCTGGGATTATGTACCAGAAATGTACAGTGAAATTGCATCCACAACTCTTAACAAACTATCCTGCAACAATCCTAAGGTTAGAGCAGTGTTAGAGGAGTGCATTGGATATTGTTTTTATCGCAGAAATGAGCTATCTAAGGCATTTATCTTAACTGGTGAGAAATCCAACGGTAAATCCACATTTCTCGATATGGTTAGCAACTTACTGGGACAAGATAATATTTCAGCATTAGACATTGGTGAGATGGACGAGAGGTTTTCGACTGCTACACTTGCGGGAAAGCTGGCTAACATTGGCGACGATATTTCTGATGAATTTTTGAACGGTAAATCAGTTGCAATGTTCAAAAAAATTGTCACTGGTAATCAGGTTAAGGCAGAATTTAAGGGCAAAGATCCGTTTTTCTTTAGTCCTGTCTGCAAGCTATTATTTTCGGCGAACGACATTCCTAGAATTAAGGACAAAACGGGAGCCGTACTTAGACGACTTGTAATAATACCGTTCAATGCTAGATTTTCAAAATCTGATCCTGACTATGATCCTTACATTACTTATAAATTGAGGGAGCGAGAGGTTATGGAGTATTTGGTGCAACTGGGCATTACTGGACTTCATAGAGTATTAGAAAATAACGATTTCACGATGGACGAATCAGTACAAGAAGCCATCGGAAAATATGCTATAGAAAATAATCCGATACTCTTCTTTATTTCAGAGTTTGGCAAAGAGTCAATCGTAAATCAGAATAATCAAACGGTGTACTCTAAGTACAAGCAGTTTTGTTTCGATGCGGGTTTTAGTCCTATGGGAATCACGGCATTTAGTAGAAATATATGCAGAGAACTGAATTTGGAGAGTAAACAACAGAAAATAAATGGAAATATTGTACGAATTTATGTACAAAGGTAACAGATGGTACCAGATGGTAACAGATAATCAGATAAAACCTTTTTTTTTAAAATAAAATAAAATAAAAATATATTATATATAATATAGGAATTTATCTGTTACCGCGTTACCGCAAGACTTGAAACTATTGAAATTTCAACGCGCATAGCGGTAACAGATGAAAATTCTATCTGTTACCCTATCTGTTACCGTAATCGGATAAATGTTGAAATTTCAACGATTTTAAAGGTAACAGATAAAAATTAAGGAGGACAGAATATGAATGAACGAAATCAAAGTGTGAAAGCTGATGCAGGGAAACCGAGGATTAGTTTAGTACCTACAGAAATTATTAGAGGAGTGGCAAGGGCTAGAGAGATAGGTGTTGAGAAGTATGGGGAAATAGATAACTGGAAGAAAGTTGAACCTGAAAGATATTTAGATGCTGTAATGAGGCATTTATTAGCATATATAGACGGTGAAATAATAGATCCTGATAGCGGACTTAATCACCTTGATCATGCTGCTTGTAATATTGCGTTTTTAATGGAAATGGAGAAAAATAGATGGGCGTAAAAGAGTACTTGCAACAAATAAGGCTCCTAGATGCTAAAATAAATATTAAACTAGCTGAAAAACAGGCGTGGTATGACATGTTACATAGTATGGATTACTCAAAAGACAAGGTTCAAGGTGGAGTAGCAGGCAGTACAGTCGAAAACTGCGTGATAAAGATTGAGATGATAGAAAAGGAACTGGATGAGAGTATAGATAAATTGGTTAATATTAAGCGTGAGGCTATTAGGATGATAGACGAGGGGATTGAAGACTCATTACAGTATCAGATTCTATATATGAGATATTTTCAGTTTAAGGGCTTTGGGAGAATTGCTAAAGAACTGAATTATACTGAGCAGTGGGTAATTAAACAACATGGATTAGCATTATTAAGATTGAAAGAGTTTAGTAAAGTTTAGTATTAGTTTAGTAAAGTTTAGTATTTGGCATGCTATAATGATAGTGTAACATAATATACCTCCTTTCTTAGTGAATATATATGTGAATTGGCGCCAATAGGGCGCCTTTTTATTTAGAGGGGTGAGAAAAATTTGAAGATAGTAGAAAAGAAAATTAATGAGATTTTAGCATATGAGAAGAATCCTAGAAGCAATGAAGAAGCAGTCAAGTATGTGGCGAACAGTATTAAGCATTTTGGCTTTAAAGTTCCCATTGTGATTGACTCAAATGGCGTGATCGTATGTGGACATACAAGGCATAAAGCAGCTATGAAGCTGGGACTTAAGAAAGTTCCTTGTATCGTGGCGGATGACCTCACGGATGAGCAAATTAAAGCCTTCAGACTTGCAGACAACAAGGTGGCCGAGAAAGCTAAGTGGGTACCTACACTATTGCAGCATGAGATGATTGAACTCCCTGAGTTTGATTTTACTGATTTTGGTTTTCACGTACCTGAAATAAAGCCACCTAACCAACGTATGAACACCGTTAAGACATATAACCTTGACTATTTTGTTGAAGAAGATGCAGAAAATAAATGGGGTATGCCTGAGCTTGAGGGCATTGATTATGTGCCTAAAAACTTGATTGGTTTCAATTATGCAAAGACTTCTAAAGACTATGAGAGCGGTATTCATTTTTATATAGATGATTATCAGTTCGAAAGATGCTGGAATAATCCAGAAAAATACATGGAAATTCTAGAGCGTTTTGATTGTGTTTTAACGCCTGATTTCAGCCTGTACCTGGATATGCCTCTAGCTATGCAGATGTGGAACGTCTATCGCTCTAGGATGTTGGGTCAAATATGGCAAAATTATGGGATGAACGTCATACCAACAGTAAGCTGGAGCACTGAAGACAGTTTTGAGTTCTGTTTTGATGGTTTGCCTCATGAGAGCACCGTATCTGTTTCTACCATAGGTGTTAAGCAGACAGAAGAGAGCATGCTCATTTGGAAAGCGGGAATGGACGAGATGATTAGAAGAATTTCACCATCTGGGATTTTGTTATATGGTGGAATGGTTTATTATGATTTTGGAGATATTGAAGTTTTGGAGTATAATAATCATACAACAGAAAGGATGAAAAGATAATGGGGGGAAGAGGCGCAAGTAGTGGGGTCAGTGACAAAGGACACGTTTATGGAACAGAATATTTTTCAATATATAAGTCCGGAAATATAAAATTTGTTAAGCGCCGTGAAGGTTCTGCTAGTACTCCAATGGAAACAATGACATCGAATAGGGTATATGTAACTGTAAATAATAAAAATGAATTAAAAAGTGTAACCTACTATAATCGTGATAATAAAAGGGTTAAACAAATAGATTTAACACATCATCATGGCGGAAAAAAGCCGCATGTCCACCGTGGATATGAACACGATGAGTATGGAACCCGTGGGTTACTACCAAAAGAAAAGAAAATGGTGGACAAAGTAATAAAATTATGGAATACTTTTAATAAGTAGTGATATTAGTTTAGGAAGGAGAACACAGCAATATGCTGAGGGCGCCGTGCAAATCGGCGACGCTACTTTACAACCAACCTCACGGTTGGTTTTTTTGTACATAAAATTTAATGAGATAAAGGGAGGTGATATAAATGGGCAACATCAATAATCTAAAACCATTGGCACCCACACCTGAAGAAGCTAGGAAAAACGGTCGAAAAGGTGGAATAGCATCTGGAGAGGCTAGAAGACGAAAAAGAACTATGAAGCAAGCCCTGGAGTATCTTATGGAAGTTCCCATTAAAAAAGGTAAAGCAATCAACGTGGATGCCATCCGGAATCTAGAAGGAATCAATAAGCTCAATTTGACCACGGAACAGGCTATATTGCTGGCACAAATTCAACGAGCAATGAAAGGCGACACTCAAGCATTTCTTGCTGTACGTGATACATTAGGTGAGAAGCCTGATAATAATGTTAATTTCACGGGCACACCGATAGTTATAAGCGGAGATGATAAGCTTGAAGATTAGTTTACCCGATGTTGTTGGCAAGGGATATGCCACGTTTTGGAACTTTAAAGGTCGTTATAGAGTTGTCAAGGGGAGTCGTGCCAGTAAGAAGTCCAAGACAACTGCATTATGGTTTATTGTGAATCTGATGAAGTACCCCGAAGCTAATTTGTTGGTAGTTAGAAAGTGTTATAGAACCCTGAAAAGCAGTTGTTACACTGAGCTAAAATGGGCTATTGATAGGCTGGGAGTTAATGAGTTTTGGGAGTTTAAGGAATCAGAACTCAAGATCATATATAGACCAACTGGACAGGTGGTACTGTTTAGAGGACTTGATGACCCTTTAAAAGTAACATCTATTGCAGTAGACCACGGGCATTTATGCTGGCTATGGATAGAGGAAGCCTATGAAATCCCGAAAGAGGATGATTTTAATATCTTAGACGAGTCTATAAGAGGTGAAATCCCCGAGGGGCTATTTAAGCAAATCACAATTACGTTCAACCCGTGGAATGAAAAGCACTGGCTCAAGAAAAGGTTCTTTGATGTCGAAGACGAGAACGTTTTAGCTATGACTACAAATTACATGTGTAATGAATGGTTGGATGAGTCGGACTATCGGGTTTTCGAGGATATGAAACAGCGTAACCCACGAAGATATAAGGTTGCGGGACTAGGTGAGTGGGGAATTACGGAAGGTCTAGTATATGAAAACTGGAAAGAAGAGGAGTTTACCCTGATAACATCAAAAGAAAAGGCTGAAGGACAAGACGGAGTGGTGGTTGACAATCTTATTTCGACTATTGGCCTCGATTATGGTTATACTAACGACCCGAGTGCCTTATTTGTTGGATTGTTAGATCTAAAAAATAAAAGATTATATGTGTGGGATGAAATGTACGAAAAAGGACTCTCTAATAGGGCGATAGCAAGTAAAATAAAGGCTATGGGGTATGGTAAGGAACGTATTACAGCTGATAGCAGTGAACCAAAGAGTAATGATGAACTTAACTCATTAGGGCTCAAGGTGAGTGGAGCGAAAAAGGGGAAAGACTCAATTATGAATGGGGTTCAATGGATTCAGGAACTGGAAATAATAGTGCATCCAAGATGTGTGAATTTCATTACAGAAATTGGGAATTATACATGGGCAAAGGATAAATTAGATAATCCTATAAATAAACCGATAGACGATTTCAACCATTTAATGGATGCTATGAGATATGCTCTCGAAAAGCATATAATAGGCAATAAATGGATGTACTAGGAGGTGAAAAGGTGTTAAAAACAAAAGAAATAATTAAACTTGTAAATGAAGATGTGAACTCTCCTAGAAAGAGGTATGCTAGCGTTGGAGTCAGGTATTATGAGGGAGCACATGACATACTAAATTATAAATTATTCTATTTTAAGGATGGGGAATTGATTGAAGACACAATGAGAAGTAACATCAAAATTCCACATCCTTTTTTTAGGGAGTTAGTGGACCAGCAGGTACAATATATGTTATCTGGGACAGATTCATATGTTAAGTCAGATATACAAGAGCTACAACAAGAACTGGATAACTATTTCGATGATGAATTCAAAGCCGAGCTTTATGACCTAATTGAGAATGTAGTTGTAACAGGCAGTGGTTACCTATATGCTTACAAGTCTTCAGACGGAGCGGTGAAATTTCAGAACGCAAATCCAATGGGGATTATTGAGATTGACGCCAGAGATTCGGATGACGGCGAGGAATACATTATCTATTATTATGATGACCTGACCAAGAAGAATAATCAACGCATACGCAGAATTCAGGTGTGGAATAATAGGGAAGTCTACTATTATATTTTAGAAGGAAATAAGCTGAAAATTGATGATACTAAAGAAATCAATCCGAGACCACATATAATCTACTCTAAGAATGAAGATGAGAACGAACGATTTTTTGATGAGTTCGGTTTTATTCCGTTTTTTAGACTGGACAACAATGACAAACAACGCTCAAATATTATGGCAATAAAGCCAATTATTGATGACTATGATCTTATGAGTTGTGGGTTGTCTAATAACCTGCAGGATGCTAGTGAATATATCGTAGTCGTTAATGGATTCCAAGGCGATAACCTGGATGAGCTAATCGAGAATGTCAAGGTGAAGAAACACATTGGAGTGGATAATGGGGGAGGAATAGACTTTAAGACGGTTAATATTCCATATGAGGCTAGACAGACCAAACTGGGCCTTGATGAAATCAACATATACCGTTTTGGAATGGGGTTCAACTCCTCATTGGTCGGAGATGGAAACGTTACTAACGTAGTAATAAAATCAAGGTATGCATTACTGGACCTAAAGTGTAATAAGCTAGAAATAAGGCTTAAAAAGTTCCTGAAAAAGCTCATAAAAATAGTTTTAGAAGAAATAAATACTAAGAATGAGACCAATTATACTGTCAAAGATGTCTATATTGATTTTACGAGAGAAATTATTACAAATGGCCTTGATAATGCCCAAATTAAACAAATAGAGGCGAACACTAAGGCTGCAGAAATAAACACGATGCTCAACCTTGCTGAGACATTGGGAGATGAGACTGTCTTACAAAATATATGTGAGATACTCGATATTGATATTGACGAGGTGAGGAAAAATCTACCCGCCAAAGAAGATGAAATGATGGAAGTGATGAAAGATTATGACGGACAGACAAATTTTACTGCTTCTGGAGCAAGCTTATAAGCAGGCAATAAAGAAAATAGACCTGGAAATAGTGAGGCTTCAGTCGAGCCCTGAAACACAGTCAAAAATACATCAACTTAAATACCAAAAGGCCTTGAGGATACAAGTGCAGACGATACTTGATGAGTTTAAGTATCGGCAATTTATTAGTATTAACGATTATATGAACCGCTGTTATACAGATTCGTTTATAGCGACTTTAATGGAGCTGCATCAGCAAGATATCCCGTTGCTATTCCCAATAAATCAAGTAGAAATGGTTAGAGCTATTCAGCACAATACCAAGCTCTCAAAGCCACTATACAAGGTGCTAGGGATAAATGTGGATAAGCTTAATAAGACCATAGCAATGGAGATTACTAAGGGCATCAGCACAGGTGAGAGCTGGCGAGATATCAGTCGTAACATAAGGCGGAAGACTAATAAGCTCAGTATTGGGAAATCTAAGGTTATTGCAGCCACAGAGGGCCATAGGATTGGGCAAGAAGCCAGACATGACGTAGGGGCCAAAAGCAAAAAAGCAGGTGCAGACATTCTAAAACAGTGGGACGCAACGCTTGATATGAAAACAAGAAGTGACCATCAATGGTTAGATGGGCAGATAGTAGAGTTTGATGATTATTTTGTCGTCGGTGGATACAGGGCACTGTATCCAGGTGGTTTTTGTGTGGCGAAAGAAGATGTAAATTGTCGTTGTGTGGTTAATTACCGTGCACGATGGGCACTGGGAGAGCAGGAACTTCAGACCCTAAAAGAAAGGGCTGAACTTTACGGAATAGATAAAGACGATTCTTTCGAGGAATTCAAAGAAAAATATATGAATTATGTTAAGGACAACCGTTAGGTTGTTTTTTTATTGCGTCAACGAAGACGTAAAAATAGGATCCTGAACAAGACGTAACTTGTAAAAATTGTAAAAAGGAGATTTAAAAATGAAATTTGAAAAATTGTTGGAAAAGTACGGGATGAGCGAAGAACAGGTTGCAGAATTCATCGCAGAAATGAAGAACGAAAAGTACTTCCTGTCAACGGAAGAGAACATCGATAGAAGATATACAAAATTAAAAGATGATTATGCTGCAAGTTCTAGTGAGCTAGAAAAAGCACGTGGATTGATTGAACAGCTGAAAGGTGAGGCTACAATCGGGGAGGAAATGCAAAGCAAAATTTCAATGTATGAGGCTGAAATCGAAAAGCTAAAAATAGAAAACGCACGTGAGAGGAAAAATAACGCTATCAAATTAGCTTTATTAGAGGCCAAAGCACTTGATATTGACTATCTAACGTACAAAATCAATGAAAAGAATTCAGAACTTGAGCTTGACGAAAAGGGTAACCTCAAGGGTATCAACGAGATTATCGAGGGGTGCAAGCAGCAGTTCCCTAATCAGTTTGAAAAGGAAGTTGTTGAAAAGAAAATCATAGAAAATAAGCTAGATAAGGGAACTGGCTCCACTGCAATAACTAAAGATGATTTCAAGAAAATGAGCTATTCTGAGCGTGTTGAACTGTATAACACCAACAAAGAACTCTATGATGAATTAAACAAAGGAGAATAAGAAAAATGGCAACAGGAATGACAAAATTAGAACATCTAGTTAACCCTCAGGTTATGGCAGACATGATTGCTGCAGAATTACCGAAACAGATTAAGTTATTACCCATTGTTACAGTAGATGATACTCTAGTTGGGCAGCCTGGCGACGAGCTAACAGTTCCAAAGTGGGATTACATCGGTGATGCAGATGACATGACAGAGGGGCAGGCAATGTCCATCACACAAATGTCTAAGACAGATGCGAAGATGAAAGTGAAACAGGCAGGAAAGGGCGTAGAAATTACTGATACTGCTGTTTTATCAGGATACGGTGACCCAATCGGAGAGGCCAATAGACAGCTGATTCTATCCATTGCTTCAAAAATGGATGAAGATGTTGCAAAGGCTCTAGCAGGTGCAAGTGCAACTCACACTGTAACAGGCGGACAGACCGCAGGCATGAAAGTTGATGATTTAATCGATGCAAAAGACAAGTTCGTAGATGAAGATGATTCTATCATGTACCTAATCTGCAACCCAGCGAACGCTTCACAGATTAGAAAGGACGCTACAAAGAACTGGCTAACTGGAACTGAACTAGGTGCTGAAATCGTTCAAAGTGGTGTTTATGGTGAAGTTGACGGTGTTAGAGTAATCAGAACTAAGAGAGTTGAAAAAGACACTCTATACTTAGTCAAGGAAGGTGCTCTAAGGCTATTGATGAAATCTGGATTAGTAGTTGAAAGTGATAGGGACATTGTTAAAAAGACAACTGTAATCACAGCGGACCAGCACTATGGAGCGTATCTATACGATAAAACTAAGGTAATCAAAATCACATTAGGTGCTTAGTCATGGGTATGTTGTTAAGGCGGTACCATCAACAGCCATCACTGCAGGAACCAAAATCACAGGAATCAAAACTCGAGGCTGAGGTGGGAAAAACTAAGACGAAGAAATCTGAAAAGAAAAAATAAAAAGAGGGAGGAATTGCATGATTATCAAACGTGAGGACATACCTAAGTACCTGGGAGATGTTGCCGACATTGAGGCAGTTATTCTCCAACTGAGAAAGATAGAAACCATGATTCGTGCTTATACACACAACGATTTTGTGGCCAGTGGAAGCTGGATGACAGTATCTATCGAGGGAGGTAAGCCATCAGCAATTCCTCCATTAGTTGAGGATGGAGATACAATTCTCATCAGGAATAAGCTGCTCAGTGGAGTTTTTACTTACAGAGATGGTAAGTTAGATGACCTTCCAGGTCTACCTATGGAGGCAAGGATTGGGAAAGTGGTTTATCCTGAAGATGTTATACAAGGTGCACTATCAATGCTTCAATGGGATAACAGTATGGCGAAGAAGCAAGGCATAAAGAGTGAAAGTCTTTCGAGGTATTCAGTAACCTATAAAGACCTAAGCAGTGGCAACTCTGTAATGGGTTATCCCCTTGAAGTAATCAGCTTCCTGCAACCTTATATGAAAGCGAGGACGTAATATGATAGGTGGTAATGTAAAACTTGAGTTGTTGGTTAAGTCCACAGAAGAGAATGAGCTAGGTGAGCAAGTTGTTGCCTATGCTCCACTAAAAACAATCACGGGCTGGTTAGACTATACAGGAGGCCTTGCTAACAGAGAGTGGGATGCTACAATCGAAAATTCAACTCATATTTTTCTAGCTGATTATGTTGCCTTAGGTGTTAATGACGAAAACATGCTAAAAGCTTCTGTTGATGGACAAGAGTACATCGTTCAAAAGATTGATGATCCAATGGGGCTGCACCGACAACTAGAGATTTACCTAAAACAGATTGGAGATGGTACAGATGTTTGAGGGGAACGCTAAACTATACCAGCAGGCAATTAGTACTGGAAGCGAAAAGTTTTTGCTAGAGGCAGCACACGAAATTCAATCTCAAGCACAACGTAACACCTCAGTTGGTAGAGTCAATGGAGGTAAAACAAAAGGGAGCTGGGATGTATCAGACATAATGAAAGGTGATTACATAAGCATTGACGTTGGTTCTCCAGAAGAAAACGCAATATGGGAAGAATTTGGAACTGGAGATTATGCGCTCAAAGGAGATGGTCGAAAAGGTGGTTGGTACATACCTATTGGTGAAGGGAAAAACCAGATGTCAATGGCAGTTGCAAAGGCTTATGGAATGACAATTCGAAAGGGCAAAAACGGTAAAATGTTCGTGTTTACACATGGTAAGAGGCCTAAGAGGGCGTTCCAAAAAGCTCTTGATTACGTTGAGCCTATGGTGGAGAACATGCTACAGTCAGCTATTGAGGGGGAACTTAAATGAACATAATAAAAAGTATCAATTCCATCATGAAAGAAAATATGCTCCCATATGCTTATGTACAGTGGAATGGAGCCGTCAAGTATCCTTATATTATTGGAGAATATATAGAAAGTCCTACCAACACTGAAGATGGTCGATGGGAGTATGATTTCATCCTCACAATCACAAATAAGGGGACTTGGGAGCAGGTAGAAAAGCTCAAGGGAAAGATTATAGACATTTTCCCTAAAATATATGGAAACAGAATAACGACTGACAATGGGGTGGTTGTTATTTTTTATTCGCACAGTTTGACCGTTCCAACGGGAACAGAAGAATACCAAAGAGAAGAAATTCACCTCAAGGTGAAAGAATGGAGGGAATAAGAATGGCAGTAACACAGACAGGAGTACCAAACCCTGAACTAATATCACATGGAATTACGGAAAAGACTCCTGATAGGATCCTATTAGGCGCGGGCACAATTTTCAAGAATTTAACGTGGGATGGTTCGGGTAAAAAATGGAAATTTGATTCAGTATTAGGTGCAACCAGCGGTGGCAGCAAGTTTCAGATTAAGCCTACATATAAGGATGTTGCGGTAGACGGTGCACATGTAAAGGTGAAAGGGCTAACTTTTAAGATTAAAGAGGTCGCAACACTTGAAACTTCGATGGCTGAAGTAAACCCAACTATTATCAAAGAAGCAGTGAACGGAAAAATTCAAGAGGCAGAAGGAATTGAAGGATATCAAGAAGTTGTGACTAAGGCAGCACTAGATGATACAGATTACATGAACAACATTGCGTATGTCGGAAGAACTACCACTGGTAAGCCAATTATTATCATTATGGGCAATGCGTTGTGTACGGACGGCCTTCAAATTGAAGGTAAAAATGAGGATGCATCTGTAATTAAATTAAAATTTGAGTCTTATGGAGACATCAATGGGGACCTCAAAACACTACCAGTTAAAATCCTATACCTAAAGGAATGGGGAGGACAATAGAATGGAATACACGCTAAGAGAACTTAAATCAACGGATATTTTTACATTTGTACAGATAGTAAACAAAATAGGCTTCAAAGAATTCTCTAAGGCTTACGAAAATATAGGGGAAAAAGACGGCACCCAAATTATGCTGGACATATTGGGCATCATTCTAGAGAATTTAGGCAATTGCAAAGGGGAACTGTATAAGTTTGTATCTGACGTGTCGGGTCTAAAGGTTAAAGAACTAGAAGACATGAAACCGTCTACATTTATGCAGATTATCGTAGAAATATCGGAAAAAGAAGAGTTTGGTGATTTTTTCAAGGTAGCGTCAAAATTGTTCAAATAGGGGAGATTAAATTTTGGGACTTGATATTTCAACGATACTCGAGTCCCATTATTTTTTTAGACAATCTAATTTTGACGCAGCAGTTGAGCAAATTCATAAGTGAAATTGGAAGAATTAAGTTCGAAGAAGAACTCCAGGAATACTTCCTGTTCAAAGTTTGGGATAAAACATATACAGATTTCAAGGATGAGGTTATGGCTGATGTGATGAACCAAAAAGGCAATGTACCAGTCAAAGCAATTCTTGAAGACTCGTTGGGAATTTTAGAAAAAGGGGGGAGACGATGAGACCGCTATTTCAGATTTTTGCCAGGATCAAGATTGATGATGTCGAGGCGAATAAAAAGCTGGGGAATATCGAAGAAAAAGCAAAGAAAACTCACGATGTGGTTTCGACTAAGCTCGCAAATGCTGCAAAACATTTTGAAAAGTTTGGTAAAGGTACAGAAAAAATCGGCGATAAAATCACTTCGCATGTGACAAAACCCGCCATTGCAGCCGGCTCCGCAGTGGTAGGGATAACCCTCATGAAAGGCTGGAAAAGAATGACGGCTATCGACACGGCGAAAGCAAAACTAAAAGGGCTAGGCTATAGTGCTAATGAAGTGAAAATAATCATGAACAATGCGCTTGAGTCAGTACAAGGAACTGCGTTTGGCCTCGACAGTGCGGCGACTGTTGCTACTGCAGCAGTAGCAACCGGTGTGAAACATGGAGCGGAGCTCGAACGTTACCTAAAATCCATAGCAGACGTAGCGACTTTCACGGGTGGAAGCATGGAAGAAATAGGATTGGTTTTTAATAAAGTAATGGCACAAGGCAAGATGCAAGGAGATGAAGCCATGCAACTTGCAGAACGAGGTGTACCTATACTGGAATGGATCGGGAAGGTTACAGGAAAAACCCAAGAAGAATTGAAAGAGATGCAACATGATGGTGAAATAACGTCAGCAATATTTCTCGATGCTATCCAAGCGGGATCAGATGGCTTAGCCAAGATCGGAGATAAAACTATAAGGGGCGCTCTGCAAAACGTTGGCTCAGCGGTTAGTAGAATAGGTCAAAATTTTCTTGGGACAGCTGATGATGCGGATACTTTCGCAGGTCAATTGTTACCAGTAATTCACGAACTTAAGGATGGTCTTCGACCTATTGAAGAGAAAGCAAAAGCACTTGGAAAAATTTTTGGAGAGGTTTTTAAAAGCATAATTGGATATTTTAAAAATGGTAAAGTTGAGATGGACGGGCTAAGCCCAGCTGCTCAGATGGTTATGAGTTATTTAAAACCTCTATTAGAGACTATAAGCACGGTCGCAAAAGCATTTAACAAGTTGGGTCCTAGAGGTAAAGCGGCGTTCGTTATGACGGCACTTGGAATTGGACCTACCACAAAGGCGATTGGGTTATTTACGAGAGGCATTGGAAAGACGATAGGTGCGGTGGATAAATCAGTTAAAGGCTTCAAGAAAGCACGTGATACAATCAAAAAAATGAAAGATAGCACTGCACTGTTAAGAACGGAAGTATCGCTTTTAAATAAGGTGCAGAGTGCAAGTAACAAAGCGCAAAAATTATATAATGGTAGCGTAAAAGCTGCGCAGAAATTATGGAATGGTAGTAGAACTGCGGCAACGAAATTGGCGGCAAAAATGAAAGCTTTAGTCAGCATGAATACACTTTTGCGAGCTAAAACTATCGCGTTAAGTGTGGCGCAAAAAGCAGCTGCAGGAGCACAAAAACTGCTTAATTTGGTGATGTCGGCTAACCCAATCTTCTTAATTGTTACAGCGATAGGAGCGTTAGTTGCTGCATTTGTAATTCTTTGGAATAAGTCTGAAGCGTTCAGAAATTTCTGGAAAAATCTATGGGACGGAATTAAACAGTACACTACTGTTATTTTTAACGCTATAAAAGAGGTTATAACGGTTGTATGGGAAGCTATCAAGGTGGTAGTTACTACATATATCAATACTGTATCCACAATTATCAGGACGGTATTAAACGTTATAAAAACAGTGTGGACGACCGTTTGGACGGCAATAAAGACTACTGTTGAAACAGTGTGGAACGTAATATCTGGCATCGTTACAACTGTTACGGGGGCAGTATCTAGTGTCATTTCCACCACATGGAATGGAATTAAATCTGTCACTAGCGAAACATGGAGCGCTATCTCAACGGCAGTCAGCGAAAAGGCTCAGGCAATTTCTAAGGGAGTCAGTGAAACTTGGGGCTCTATAAAGAGAAAAACGAGTGAGACGTGGACAAAGATTAAAGATTCCATAAGCAAGCCGATTACAGCAGCATATGAAAAGGTTAGAGACGGAATCAACAAAATTAAAGGGATGTTTAATTTCGAATTCAAATGGCCACATTTACCAATGCCTCATTTCTCGTTCAGCGGAAGCATGAACCCACTAAAATGGGCAGAAGAAGGTGTTCCTAGTATTGGAGTTGAATGGTACGCTAAGGGTGGAATCATGGAAAAACCGACCGCATTCGGTCGAAACGGTGACAATTTAATGGTTGGTGGAGAAGCAGGACCTGAGGCAATAGCACCGATTGATAAGTTACAAAGTTATGTTAAAAATGCAGTTGAAGAGGCTAGAGGAAGCGACGACGTTGACAAAAAACTCGACAAGCTCATAGGCCTAATAAGTGAATTAATTGGCATCATGAAACAGACCAAGATTGTAATGGATACTGGTGCGTTAGTTGGAGCTCTTGCACCAAAGATGGACAACGCGTTGGGCGCAGCGGCAATTGGAAGGAGGCGGGGCTAAATGAATACAGTGACGTTTGGTGAAAAGAATATTGGAGAGCTTTACAGTGCCTACCTTTCTGAAAAACACATAGGAGTACCTAAGGCAAGGACTCTATCTGTAGAAGTACCTGGTAGGGATGGTGAGGTAGACTTGACTGAAGCTGTATTAGGGCGAATTAGTTACGGTAATCGTGAAGTTAAGATGACGTGGACACTCACTGGAACTGAGGGTGAGCGTGAAAGTGCAATTGTACAAATAATCAAAGACATCCACGGGAAACACGTAGAATTCAGATTCGATAATGGAGTTTCATTGGTTTATCAAGGTAGAATTACTGTCAGCAGGGAAGACGATTTTTTTACATTTGTTGACGTGAAATGTGATTGTGATCCCTATCGCTATGATATTTTTAGCGCGGGAGAGGAATGGCTTTGGGACAACTTTAGTTTCGAAGATGGAATCATTTACCCAAATGAGGAAAACGTTAATGGAAGGACCACAGTTATACTGCCATGCAGGCAGTCACATACCACCGTGGTTATTGAAGTCTTAAGTGGGAATTGCACTATGGAGTTCGGCGGGAAAACATATCAACTCAAAACAGGGAATAACATCATGCATGAGATAGTTCTGGTAGCAGGAGACAATACCGTAGTATTCAACGGAAACGGCAGAATTAAAATCAAATACAGAGGAAAGGAAATTTAGTATGTATCAGGTAAGAATAGCTGACAGTTATACGGGAGAGAGAATCGTTATTCACGATTTCCGAGCTGAAGAGCTGGTTTTAATAGAGCCTACACTTGAGATGGAGCTTGACTATTCGGGCTCATTTATGTTTGGAATGCACAATTTCCATCCCCACTTCTCCAAAATGCAGGTACTAAAGACGATTGTGGAGGTTGCTTTTAATGATGAAGTAGTATGGCAAGGTAGAATACTAAGTACACACGATGATTTTATCAATTTTAGAAAGTTTAAATGTGAAGGCATATTAGCAGCCTTAAACGACACGATCCAGCCACAAAGGGAAATGCATGATATCTCAGTTCGAGACTTTATTAATACCATTATTCAGTATCATAATTCTAACAGCCATTGGAAATTCAATATTGGGAGAGTTGATAGTGATAAAAAGTTATATCGATTCACTAATCATGAAAACACAATGGAATGTTTTCGAAACAAACTACTTAACAGGAAAGTTGGGCACCTAATGGTTGATTATTCAGTATCTGGCCCACCAACTATCAAATTTGTAAACCGTGGGAACGAACGTCCTGACCAGTTTATCATGTTCGGGGAAAATCTTCTAGATTGTGCAAAAGAAATAGACGGCAGCGAATTCTTTACTCAAATCATCCCTCTAGGCTCGAATTTAGAAAACCCCACAATAAAAGTGTTGGGGGAGCGTGTAAGTGTGAAAAGTGTTAATGGTGGCAGCGAAATAGTACGAGGACCCAATCCCTTAGGTCTATCGCCTATAACTAAAGTTGTAATATGGGAGAATGTTACTGTCCCAAGCACCCTGTTAAAAAGGGCACAGGATTACTTAAATAATGCCGTTCCCAATATCAGAGTTGAAATCAAGGCAATAGATGCGGGGCTGATTTATGATTTTATACAGCCTCTTAGGGTAGGTGACATTGTTAAGGCCACATCTAAGGTCCATGACTTAGAACAGGAGTTTATGGTGACCAAGTTAGAAATACCACTAGATGAACCACAGCAGACTAATATTACACTGGGCATGAGCCTAGCTAACTCATTAAGCCATATTCTAGCAAACGGAGGAAAGGAGTAACTAAATGGCACAATTAGACAGAGAGATTGCTTCAATCAGGACTGCCAGGTATGGCAGAGAAGTGAGAGGGGCGATAGCGAAATCGATTGAAGAAATTAATAAGGACTATAATAATACTGAAAATATAAGAAGAGAAGTTAGGGAAACAAAAGAACATATAGAAAGTGAGATTACAGGGGTAAGAGGTCAAATTGACACTTTCACTCAGAAAATTAACGAAAACAACCAAGCTATTGCAACTACTACTACAAAGATTGAAGAAGTGAAAAAGCTTATTAATAATCCCAAATTACAAAATCTAGAAATTGATAAGTTACTAGGTATGACCAATTACAAGGAAAATTTGGATAAATTATTCGACGCGGGGTTTTATTCATTATCTAGCGGTACAACTGGCATCCCTTCTGGAACGTCAAGTTACGGGGCTCTCATGGTACTCAAGGGTGATGGCTCGACTAGAAAGGGCGAGCAGACAGATAGTATTCAGGTTTTCTTTGATAGGGGTAAGGACGAAGTTTGGATGCGAAATTCAGTTGATAAGAATAACAGCTGGACCAGCTGGAAAAGAGTTGGTTCAGAAGTCGTCAATAATCTAACTTCGGGTGGAAGCGACAAAGCACTATCTGCAGAACAAGGAAAAGAACTCAAAAGGCTAGTAGACCAGGCTTTTCAATCAGCCAGTGAGGGGAAAAGGAAGATTGCGGAAGCTCTCACTGGCAAAGGTGTGACGGGAGTAAGTTCTAACAGCACATTCCAGCAGATGGCAGATGGGATTAAGGGGATTAGAACTCATGCTAATAACTTCGGAATTAGAAAAGTTAGCGAATTAAAGCAAGGCAATCTAGTGAGATTTCATACTATGGCTGATGGGTTGGATTATTATTCGCCGCTCGTTCCTTGGACGTCATCGAATGGTTATTTGTATGATATCAAAAAAAATACGTATACGGGAATCGTAACGAAAGCCACAGGGCAGGAAGAATACCGATACAAAGACGGGAAGTATTATCTTTTAAACACGGCCAACAACTTCTTAGATATTTATGACGAGGCTATGAACTGGGGGAGAGTAAAAAACGTTCTTTGCAAAAACTCATCTCTTGCAAGACATGGCATTGCGGTGTGGGGGGATAACCTCATTGGATTAGGACAAAATGCATTATACTTTCAGAATCTAAATAGTAATGGCGAATTTACCCATTACGCAAATAACGTGAAAATGATGCAAAGAAGTTCTATACCAGTGGTGTGGAGAGTCGTGGACAATGTCCTATTATTGTTGGACCGCACCGGTGTTTTGGAATGTTATGATTTGCAAGGGAAAAAAACCTTGGTTGAATTCAGAAACACAAGTAAATTAGTGGAAGATAAAAGCGGCGATTTAACCGATGGCAAGGTCTTTAAAATGAATGCTTTGATGGCAAAAATTGGAAAAGAAATTTCAAGTGGGAATTTACAATTTCCGTTTGAACTGCGTGAGTGGGTGAATTACGATTGCGTACTATCAGATGCAGGAATAGCTGTGGCAATTAATTCAGATGGTTATACTTCGATAAGGGACAGCGAGGGATTTGGAGTTTTAAAGTTTTTTCCTGAGAGAGGAAATGGAGTGCCAGAACCACTGGGGAACAATACAAGGAATGCCTTGGTGTCTGCACAAAGAAAAATTTACCAATTGTTTTCAAACTCATATGATTCGAAACTCACTGAATACGAAATCACAGGGGATTACATATAGGAGGATTTAAATGACAACATTATTTTACGACGGAAACCACGATGTTTATATGACTTATTACATCGAAATCCCAGAGGAACTGGCTGCACAACCTCACATGGAGATTGAAGAGTTGCCAGAACCTGAGGAAAAAGAAGGCAAGTACGCAAAATTGAAATGTGATGGCACCAGGTACTGGTATGAGTATGAGGACATTCCGCCAGCACCTGAACCACCAAAAGACAGCGTGGAAGGGAGATTGGCAGAGGTAGAAA